>Ga0213837_1000067_pt1 | contig 225880 bp, 203 predicted proteins | sample SWPATP12_FD_160572 | JGI IMG/M metagenome (GOLD analysis project Ga0213837, IMG submission 160572) | Coastal seawater microbial communities from Marineland, Florida, United States - SWPA TP1 #2 | ecosystem: Environmental > Aquatic > Marine > Coastal | place: USA: Florida | collected 2016-08-06
GCCATTATTGCTATCGGTTCCTGTGCCTCCTGGGGCGGCGTGCCTTCTGCAGGCATAAACCCAACCGGCGCCAAACCGGTGCATGAAATATTGCCGGGCAAGAATATTATCAATATTCCCGGTTGCCCGCCGAACCCCTATAACTTCCTGGCTACGGTTTTACAGTATGTCACCTTTGGCACCCTGCCTGAGCTGGACGATAAAAACCGTCCCAAGTTCGCCTATGGCCGTATTATCCACGAAAACTGTGAACGCCGCCCGCATTTTGATGCCGGTCGTTTTGCGACTGAATTTGGCGATGAAGGCCACAGAAAGGGTTATTGTCTGTATAAACTGGGCTGTAAAGGCCCTGAAACCTATGCCAACTGTTCCACCCAGGAATTTGGCGATGTTGGTGGCGGAGCCTGGCCGGTCGGTGTCGGCGCGCCCTGTTTTGGCTGTACCGAACAGGGAGTTGGCTTTACCAAGGCGCTGCATGAAAAATCAGAAGTCACTACCCATACGCCACCGGATATTTTCCCGGATGTTAATGCCCAGTCCGGAGAAGGCGCCAATGCCCTGTCCGGGGGCATTCTTGGGGCTGTCATAGGTACCGCCGTCGGTGCCGCGGCCATGACGGTAAAACAGCTGAGCCAGGCAGAGAAAAACCAAGCAAGTGAACAAAATCAGTCCAGTGGAGAATAACCATGGATAGACGAAATTTTTTAAAACTTGCCAGCTCGAGCGCCGTTATCGCCACCAGTAGTGGCACAGCCCAGGCTCGGGGTAACTTGCCGGTATCGGATGAAGCGGTCGGCATGCTGTTTGATGCCACCCGTTGTATCGGCTGCCGTGCCTGTGTCGTGGAATGTAAAGATATCAACGGCATGCCGCCGGAAAAAGCCAGTCCGGATGCGCCCTGGGATAACGCCCAGGATCTTTCCGCCGATACCCTGAATATCATCAAGGCCCACAAGGCCGAAGACAGTGATGAGTTTTCCTTTATCAAGCGCAACTGCATGCACTGTGTCGATGCCGGTTGCGTCTCGGTTTGTCCGGTTTCGGCGATGAAAAAAGATCCGGTCACCGGCATCGTCAGCCATGATCCCGATGTTTGTATCGGCTGTCGTTACTGTGTCGCCGCCTGCCCCTACAATATTCCCAAGTACGAATACGACGAAACCTTTGGCCAGATCCAGAAATGCCAGCTCTGTAACCAGAAAGGGGTCGAGCACATCGACAACAACCAGTTGCCTGGCTGTGCCGAAGTTTGCCCGACCGGCGCCAATATCTATGGTACCCGCAAGGAGCTGTTGGCCGAAGCCAAGCGCAGGTTGGCGGCCAAGCCGGGTGAAAACTATGTCTTTAAGCTTAATGCCATAGACTCGCCACATTATCAGGAAGGGCCGCTTGCCGAATACCAGCAGCATATTTACGGTGAATTTGAAGGCGGCGGTACTCAGGTATTGTTACTGGCCGGCACCAGCTTCCAGACCCTGGGCATGCCGGACTTGCCGGAACGCTCCTATGCCTCGGTATCTGAAACTGTCCAGCACTCTATTTATGGTGGCTTTGCCGCTCCCGCTGCCGTGCTTGGCGGCTTATTGTTCCTGGCCCGCCGCAACATCAAGGCGGAGCAGGAAAGCGATAAAAACAATAACAACAAAGACAAGGGGGATGCATCATGAGTGGTCTACACGAACACAAGGCGCTGGGCGATAAAAAGCTCTTTACCCTGCCCACCTTTATTCTGGCGGTAATTTCCTTTATTGCCCTGGTGATTTTGGCCAAGCGCTTTATCTTTGGCCTGGGTGCGGTCACTAACCTCAATGACGGCTACCCCTGGGGCATCTGGGTGGTCTATGATGTGGTAGTGGGGACCGGCTTTGCCTGTGGCGGATATGCCATGGCCCTGGTGGTTTATATCGCCAACAAGGGCAAATACCATCCCCTGGTCCGCCCGGCGCTGTTGGCCAGTCTATTCGGATATACCCTGGGCGGCATCTCGGCCTTTATCGATATGGGCCGTTACTGGAACTTCTATAATATGTTCCTGCCCAGCCAGATGAACCTTAATTCCGTGATGCTGGAAGTGGGCCTCTGTGTCACCGCCTACTGTATCGTACTCTTTATCGAGTTTGCCCCGACACTGCTGGAGCGCTTTAAAAAGCACAAGCTAAAAGAGAAGCTGGACCGGCTGCTGTTTATCTTTATCGCGGTTGGCGTATTGCTGCCCACCATGCACCAAAGCTCGCTCGGCTCCTTGTTGATCGCCATGGGCTTTAAGGTAGATCCTCTATGGCAGTCTTCATATTTGATGCCGCTGTTTGCCATCCTTACCGCCATGGCGATGGGCTTTTCCATCGTAATATTTGAAGCCTCCATGGTCACGGTCGGCTTCAGGCGCCATTCTGAAACACACTTGCTGAAAGGGTTGGGCAAGGTTATCCAGGCCCTGCTTGGGGTATTTTTAATCCTGCGCTTTGGCGATCTAGTCATGCGTGATGCCTTAAGCGGTGCCTTCGACGGCAGCTTTAAGGCCAAGATGTTTTTACTGGAAGCCGTGCTCTTTATTATTCCGCTGGTGATCCTGTCATCAAACAATATGCGCAGCAAGGGCAGCCACCTGTTTGTTGCCGGCTTTACCATGCTGTGCGCCGGTGCCCTGTACCGCTTTAACGCCTTTTTAATTGGCTGGACACCCAATGCCAGTGACAGTGTGGTCTATTTCCCCTCGTCACAGGAATTGCTGGTCTCCATCGGAATCATTGCCATGGAAATTCTTGGCTACATTTTGTTCGTTAAACTGCTGCCGGTTCTCCCGAAAGAGGAACACGCCTAATGAACAAGCAACAAACATCAGGGCGTGTTTATCTTTCAGGTTTATTTTTGCAGCAGTTTGTTTGGCATTTATACAAGGCAGAGCATGTGAAGTGTAGTTATTCTACTCAAACAGGCGATAACGCAGTAGAAATGGCAAACAAACGCTGCCCAAAGGGTTCAATTAAACACTTTTTGCTCTTTGTTGCTCGCTATTGACATGGAATAACCATGTTACATAGCTCGCGCCGCGAGCAAAAACTGTTTATTTTGAACAAAATTTAAACTTGAAAGGTCAACACGCCCTAATAAAAAAGAATTTAATCAGGAGAACACCCGTGGCTAAACGAATTATTGTCGACCCAGTTACTCGTATCGAAGGACACCTGCGCATTGACGTAGAAGTGGAAAATGGCCTGGTATCCAAGGCCTGGTCTTCCGGCCAGATGTGGCGCGGAATCGAAAACATCCTAAAAGGCCGTGATCCCCGCGATGCCTGGGCCTTTACCCAGCGTATTTGTGGCGTTTGCACCACGGTACATGCCCTGGCTTCGGTACGGGCAGTTGAAAATGCCCTGCAACTGGAAGTGCCGCTCAATGCCCAATATATCCGTAACATCATGGTATCGGCCCACGCCCTGCATGATCATATCGTCCATTTCTATCATTTGTCGGCCCTGGATTGGGTGGATATAGTATCTGCGCTCGATGCCGATCCCAAGGAAGCGGCCAAGCTGGCGGAAAGCCTGTCCAGCTGGAAACTCAACAGTGTCCATGAACTAACCGCGGTACAAAACAAGCTGAAAAGCTTTGTTGCCAGCGGCCAGCTCGGCATCTTTGCCAATGGTTACTGGGGCCACAAGGCGATGAAACTGCCGCCTGAGGTGAACCTGATCGCCGCAGCGCATTATTTACAAGCGTTAGAAATTCAACGGGAAGCGAACCGTATTGTTACCATCATGGGTGGCAAATCGCCACATGTGCAAAACCTGACCGTAGGTGGCGTGACCAATGCCATTAACCTGGACAGCCAGGCGGTAATGAATATGGAGCGCCTAGTCTATATCAAGACATTGATCGAGAAAATGGAAGACTTTGTCAAGAACGCCTACCTGGTAGATGTCTCCATTATCGGCAGTTTCTATCTTGACTGGGCCGGCTATGGTAAGGGGGTCACGGATTACCTGTCGGTGCCTGAAATGCCACTGGATACCAAGGGCACTGAATTTGCACTTAAGGGCGGCTATATCTCGGGCGGCGACCTGTCCACCTTCACCGAAATCAAGGGCTTTAATGACAAGTTCTTTATCGATGGCGTTAAGGAAAGCTCCAAACACTCCTGGTACCATGGCGACGATGCCCTGCATCCCTGGGAAGGTGAAACCGAGCCCAACTATGACGACTTTAATGACGAAGGCCAGTACTCCTGGATCAAGTCGCCCACCTTCAACGGCAAGCCGGCACAGGTGGGGCCACTGGCCAACGTCCTTTGCCTGGCGGCACAGGGCCATGAATCCACTCTTAAGCATCTTAACTTTGTTCTGGATACCGTCTCGACCGTGTCCGGCACTAAGGTCGGCGTCCCAGCCCTGCACTCCACCATTGGCCGCCATGCCGCCCGTGCCGTGCGTGCCGCTACCCTGCTCGATGAAATGAATGTCCAGTGGCAAATGCTGGTAGACAATATCGGCCGTGGAGATACCGACATCTTTAACCAGCCGGTATTTCCAAAAGAGGAAATCCGAGGTGTCGGCTTCCATGAAGCGCCGCGTGGCGTCCTGTCGCATTGGGTGGTTATCGAAAACGGCAAGATCAAAAACTACCAGGCGGTGGTCCCCAGCACCTGGAACGCCGGTCCGCGTAACCAGGACGATGTGCCCGGTCCATACGAGGCATCACTGATGGGCAACCCAATTGCCGATCCAGAACGCCCGTTGGAAGTACTGCGCACCGTGCATTCATTCGATCCCTGTATTGCCTGTGCCATCCATTTGATGGATACCGAGCATCAGGAAATTGTAAAAGTTAAAGCGCTCTAAGACTTGGTGCTTACGCCGGTGTTTCTGATGGGGGGCACCGGCGCTTTTAATTAAGTAGTAAAACAATAAAGCTAAGAGGTCGCCATGAAAATTCTTGTGCTCGGTGTTGGCAATATTCTGCTTACCGATGAAGGCATAGGTGTTCGCACCATAGAAGCACTGGAGCAAAAATATCGCTTCCCGGACAATGTCGAACTTGTTGACGGCGGTACCGCGGGCATGGAACTGCTGGAAATCATGGCCAACCAGGATCATGTTATCCTGGTGGATGCCGTGAACACCGGGGCGCCGGCCGGCACGCTAGTGTCCCTGGTAGACGATGAAGTCCCGGCCCTGTTCCGCAACCGTATCTCACCACATCAACTGGGAATTTCCGACCTATTAGGGGTAATGTCATTAACGGGTGAAATCCCCAAGCACTTCAACCTTTTTGGCGTTGTCCCCTATTCCATTGATACCGGTATTGAGTTGACGGAAGACATGTTGCTGTTAAAAGAACAGCTGGTTAACTCTGTCGTAGAAAAACTAAGAGAACTGGGCTGTGAACTGGTTGAACAAGATAGCGACAGCCAGAGGTTAACCGCCTGATGTGTATAGGTTTACCGTCGAAAGTGATCAAGCTCGAAGGACAGGTTGCCGAGGTGGAAGCGCTGGGTGAAACCCGCACCGTTTCCCTGATCTTGATGAATGAGGAAGTGAGTCTCGGCGATTACCTTTTGATCCAGGTCGGCAACTTTGCCGTCGAAAAAATTGAACCCGGGCGTGCCAAAGACGCACTCGCCTATCTAACCGAAATTGCCCAACAGGAGCTCAGCTAATGCATCCAGGTTTTAAAACTAGCCCGGCCCAGGTGTTGGAAACCCTTTATCAAAAAGTGTATCAAGAAAAATTCAAGGGCCTGCCGATTTGCAATGACGATATTCAAATCCAGGCCATTGATTTTCAGCTCTGGGAGGGTCAGTGGCTGGGTATTCTAGTCACCCCCTGGTTTACCAACCTGCTGATATTAAGGCAGGAAGGCCAACACTGGCCGGAATTTAAACTGGGCAAGCATCACCAACGGGAAATCACTTTTCCGGCCGGCACGATAAAATTCACCCCAAGGTTTGAACCAGAGCTGGGCATTTACCTGTGTTGCTCTCTGGTTTCACCCATGACGGAAGTGGCATCAAATCAGCAGGCATTGCAGGATGCCAAGAATGCCATGCGCCAGCTGCTAACCCTGCCTATCCAGGTACAAACCCTAGATCCGAATGAGCTATCGAGTCAGCAAAAATCCCGTCGCAGCTTTCTTCAGGGCAAACGCCAGCTAGCCTTATGAGTTTCAATGGCAAGCTAAGTATTCAGCTAAAACTTGGCCCAAATAGTGCCAACAGGCTGGATATTGAGTTAACCAGGCCGGCATTGGCAGAAAAAGTCCTGCTTGGCCTGGCCCCAGAGACTGCCATTTTCCGCCTGGGACAGCTGCTGGCGCTCTGCCGTCAGGCCCAGCAAGGAGCGGCAACTCTCGCACTCGAACACGAAAGGCCTTGCGAGAACAGGCTGGCCAGGCTCTCAGATCTGATCCGAGCCGAAAATATCGAGCAATTGCTGTGGCGTTTGATGCTGGATTTGCCAGTCTTGCTGGATTGCCCCATCGATTTATTGCCCTATAAGGAATTCAGAGCCCTGTTCACCCAGCAAGCCTCCTGTGGAAGGCTAGATCAAAAAAATAAACAACAGCTGGCCTGGCATGCCGACAAGGCCTTTGTCCAACTAACGGGACTTGATGCAAAGGTCTTTTTACGCCTGAGCACATGCCAACTCGAACACTGGCTGGCAGGTTCAAGTCTGATGGCCAAGGCATTAAACTTTTTGCCGAAAACAAAGCCGTTTGATGGCAAACTAACGGAAAAGGCCTTGCTGGCCGCTCATCCAGATCAAGACTTATCCAGGCAACTGATGGATGCCATGCTGATCCAGGCTGATTTTTGCCAGCAGCCATGCCTAGATGGCGAAACGCCAAGCACAGGACCCATGAGTTATGTCTGCCAACACCCGCATATCCAGGTCATGAACCAGCAAAAATTCCCCGAACTAAGCACCTTTCTGCTGGCGCGCATTATCTACCTGGCACAATTGATAGAGCAACTGACCGGTGAAAACGAGTCTCTACCTCGACTTGTTGGCCAGCATCATTGCCAGGATCACCGTCTGGCTTGGGTACAGAGTGCCAGGGGCTTGCTTTTGCACCTGGGTAAGTTGCAAGATGGTGCTATTTCTGACTATCGTATATGTGCGCCGACAGAATGGAATTTTCACCGACGAGGGGCCTTTTACCGAATAATGACGGATGCCGAATTCAGGTCAAATATTGCCCAGGAAAAACAGGTTAAGCTGGCGGTATTGGCATTTGACCCCTGTATTGATTTTACTATTGGAGTTTCCCATGCATGAGATGTCTCTGGCCGAAGGCATGATCCAGCTGATTGAAGAGCAGAGCCGACAGCAAGATTTTTCCAAGGTAACCCTGGTGCACCTGGATATCGGCAAGCTGTCCAACGTCGAAGTGGACGCGATGAAATTTTGTTTTGATGCCGTCTGCCAGGGCACACTGGCCGAAGGGGCGACACTGAAAATAAGCCAGAGCCCAGGCATTGGCTGGTGTATGGAGTGTGCCCAGCAAATTGAGTACCAAAGCCTGTATCAGGCCTGCCCGCTGTGTGACGGCTACCAGGTCCAGGTAACGGGCGGAAATGAGATGTTGATCAAAGAACTCGAAGTTCAGTGATCATAAGATAAATTTACGAATTGGTATCAGAGGAAAAGATTATGTGTACAAGTTGCGGTTGCAGTCAGGGTGAAGCCAGAGTGGCAGGCAGCGCCATTGAACATGATGAGCACCATCACCACCATGAGCATGAGCATGAGCATGAGCATGAGCACCATCATGCCCATCACCAGCATAGCCATCAAGAGCACAGCCATGTGCATGCAGAAGATTCTCCCGATATTCATTTTGGCCAGGGCCCGGCGCGCAGTCATGCACCAGGCATCAGCCAAAAACGCATGGTACAGATAGAGCAAAGCATTCTCTCGAAAAACGACCAGTATGCCGCCCAGAACCGCAGCCGTTTTGCCCAGCAAAATATCCTCGCCCTGAACCTGGTCTCCAGCCCAGGCTCAGGTAAAACGACACTGCTGACCACGACGCTCAATGCCCTCAAGGAGCGGCTGAGCCTGGGCGTGATCGAAGGTGATCAGGAAACCGCCAATGATGCCGACCGCATCCGGGCAACCGGCGTCGGTGCCGTTCAGGTTAATACCGGCAAGGGCTGCCACCTGGACGCCCATATGGTGGGCCATGCCCTGGAAAAGCTAAGCTTTGACCAGCAGGGGATCTTGTTTATCGAAAATGTCGGTAACCTGGTCTGCCCCGCCAGTTTCGATCTCGGCGAGGCCCACAAAGTCGCGATTTTGTCAGTGACCGAAGGAGAAGACAAGCCATTGAAATACCCGGACATGTTCCACGCCGCGAATGTCCTGCTGCTCAACAAGGTCGATCTTTTGCCGCACCTGGATTTTGATGTCGAGCTTTGCATCGAGAATGCCCGCAAGGTAAACCCGGACATCGAAGTGATTCGCTGCTCTGCCACCTCGGGTGAAGGCATGGATGACTGGTATCGCTGGCTGGAACAAAAACGTGTTGCACAGCTTAAAAAGCGCCTGGCGCCGCTTAGGGAAAAAATATCACAGATAGAAGCGATACTCGATCAAGGCCTGTTAGCCGGAGGCGCCAGCTGATGAAAGCCACTGTCTTGGTTGTTGATGACGAAGTCCGCTCGCTGGAAACCATTACCCGTATCCTGGATGAAGACTACGACATCATTTGTGCCAACAGTGCCGCCGAGGCGGAAGAGCTATTAAAAGAACATACAGTGCAAGTCATCCTTTGCGACCAGCGCATGCCGGGCAAAACCGGCGTGGAGTTTCTGTCATCGGTAAGAGAGAATTGGCCGGATATATTGCGTATCATTATCTCCGGCTATACCGACTCTGAAAACATCATCAAGGCCATCAACCAGGCCGGGATCTTCCATTATATTACCAAGCCCTGGCACCCCGAGCAGCTATTGATGGTGGTACAAAATGCCAGCCGCATGTACCAGCTGCAACAGCAAAACCGCCTGCTGGCCAATGAACTTAACTTTAGTGCCAACAGCCTCGAAGGCAAGCTCAAGAAAAACATCAGCCGGCTGCAGCAGGAATACCAGCTGGATAATATTATCCGCGCCGATGACAGCCCGATGAACCAGGTGCTTGAACAGCTGACGGACATTGCCCAATATGATATTTCCGTGATGATCACCGGGGAGTCAGGCACAGGCAAGGAATTGCTGGCCCGTGCCCTGCACTATAACAGTAACAGGGCCAATAAACCGTTCGTGATCGAAAACTGCGGCGCCATGCACGACGAGCTACTGTCCAGCGAACTGTTCGGCCATAAAAAAGGCGCCTTTACCGGCGCCATTAGCGATCACATTGGCCTGTTCGAGAAAGCCGATGGCGGCACCATTTTCCTGGATGAAATCGGCGATATTTCTCCGGCTTTTCAGGTCAAGCTGTTAAGGGTACTGCAGGAAGGTGAAATACGACCACTGGGCGCCAATCAGAGTAAAAAGATCGATGTCCGCGTTATTGCCGCCACCAACCGGGAGCTGCAGGAAGAAGTCACTCAAAAACGCTTTCGTGCCGACCTCTTCTACCGCCTGACCACGGTTAACCTGCATATTCCACCACTTCGGGAAAGAGCGATGGACATTATCCCCATTGCACAGGCCCTGCTGGCAAAATACAGCCTGGTGTTTGAACAATTGCCACCAACGCTGGATGCGCAAACCAAGGCCTACCTCAGTCAGTATCACTGGCCGGGTAATGTCCGCGAACTGCAAAATGAAGTTCAGCGTTTGCTGGTCTTTAGCCATGGCAAGCAAATCATCAAGGAAACCGTATCCCCCGAGGTACAAACAACCTACCACAAGCAGCACAATAACCTGACCGACCTCGGCACAGGCCAGAGCCTGAAAGAAAGGGTAGAACAGCTGGAGCAGGCCTTGTTAAAAGAGGCGCTGGACAAGCATCAAGGGAACAAGAGCAAGGCAGCGGAGGAGCTCGGCTTATCCCGGGTCGGACTCACCAACAAACTAGAAAGATATCAAATAATTACCAGCCTGGAGAATAATGATGGAAATGATAACGGTTGAAAGCACCTTAGCACTCGCTTTTGGCCTGGGCCTGTTGCACGCCCTTGACGCCGACCATGTAATGGCGGTGTCAGGGTTGGCCGCCAAGCGTCCAAGCTTTAAAAGCTGTTTACGCTTCTGTGGCCACTGGGCAACCGGCCATGGCCTGGCACTGGTGATCATCGCCGGCAGTGTTTACCTGTTCGGCATGGCGATTCCCGAACAGTTAAGCTCAGTCGCCGAATCCCTGGTTGGACTGATGCTGATTGTCATCGGTCTTTGGAGCCTGATAGAGGTTTACCGTAAGGGGTTAAAACTGAGTTTTCACCGCCACGAGCCTGATATTCACCATGCCCACTGGCACCTGGGCAATCACAGCAAAACCCAGGACCATTCCGCCTTGTTGGTTGGCGTGTTACACGGAATTGCCGGCAGTACGCCACTTTTGGTATTGATCCCGCTCAGCAAGATGGGCTCAACCGTTAACGCCATGGCCTATGTGGGACTATTTGGCCTGGGGGTTATTATCTCCATGCTGATCTTTGGCGGCCTGATGGCACAAAGCTATCGCCAGCTGGAGCGCTTCGGTAATCGCCTGGTGGCCGGCGTAAGAGCCAGTGTCGCTGTCAGTGCCATTTTACTGGGCAGCCACTTGATATACGAGTATTTCTAAATTGCTTAGTGGGTTTCGTCTTGATATCAAAGGCCAGGTCCAGGGGGTCGGCTTTCGCCCCCTGGTCTATAAACTGGCCAATGAAATGGCACTGTCAGGCTCGGTGTGCAACAACGGCCAGGGAGTGGAACTCACCCTGGTGGCCAATCAGGCTCAACTGGATACTTTTATCGACAGGCTGAAAAGCAGCCTGCCGCCGCTGGCCAGCATAGACGACATATCCACCAGCGCATTAACCGGGCTTTCCTCTGAATCCGGGTTTAGCATAACGGCGAGCGATCATACTCAAATCAGCACGGAAATTGCCGCCGATGCCGCCACCTGCCTCGACTGCCTAGAGGATATTTTTTCACCCGAAAACCGCCGTTACCTCTATCCCTTTACCAATTGCACCAATTGCGGGCCAAGGTATAGCATAATCCGCCAGCTGCCCTACGACAGGCCGTTTACCACCATGGCGGAGTTTGAAATCTGTGATGCTTGCCAGAGGGAATACCAGGATCCCGCCGACCGGCGCTTTCATGCCCAGCCCAATGCCTGCCCGGACTGCGGGCCACAAGTAAAACTCTACGACAGCTGTGGCGCAGCCATTCTGGACCCGGATCCCATTGCCCATACCGTATCCCTGCTCAAGCAGGGTAAGATAGTGGCCATCAAGGGCATAGGGGGTTACCACCTGGCTTGTGACGCCGCAAACAAGCAGGCGGTTGAACGCCTGCGCGAGAAAAAGCTGCGTAAATCCAAACCCTTGTCATTAATGGCCGCCAACCTGGCGTCCTTGCAACACCTGGTGGAGATTAATCCGACCGCCAAGCAATACCTGACCAGTAGCCAGGCCCCCATCGTGCTGGCCAGAAAAGCCACACAAGATTTTAACCATATTGCCCCCGGCCTAAACTGGCTTGGGGTCATGCTGCCCTATACGCCACTGCATTATTTATTATTCCACCAGGCCATGGGGCGGCCAAACGGGACCGACTGGCTTAAAAATACTGTTCCCTTAACTCTGGTAATGACCAGTGCCAATCCCAAGGGCCAGCCATTGATTTATGATGAAGACCAGTTGCCGCAACTCTTATCCCTGGCCGATTATGTCCTGACCCATAACCGCCAGATAGAAAGGCGTATCGATGATGCCATAGTCAATTGTGTGACAGAAACCCCCATCATTATCCGGCGCGGCCGGGGCATGGCCCCCAAGGCAATAGCATTGACCAAAGACACTCGGCCAAGCCTGGCACTGGGCGGTTTTTTTAAAAACAGTATCTGCCTGACCCGAGGCAACAAGGCCTATTTATCCCAGTATATTGGCGATCTTAACAATCCGGATAACTGTCGCTACCTGCAGCAAACGGTTGAGCATATGATGCAGGTTTTTGATATCCAACCCGAGCAGGTATTTTGTGATCTGCACCCGGACTTTTACAGCAGTCAGTTTGCCGAGCAATTTGCCAATAAACACCAGCTGCCGTTAACACGTATTCAGCACCACTTTGCCCATGTTGCCGCCATTGCCTGCGAACACCAGTTAACCGAGCCCTACCTGGCACTTGCCCTGGACGGTGTCGGTTTGGGTGATGACGGCCTATCCTGGGGCGGAGAATTACTTAAGGTTAACCAGGGAAACTACCAACGGCAGGGGCATTTAAAACCCATGTGTTTACCCGGTGGTGATACCGCCGCCAAGGAACCCTGGCGTATCGCCTTGTCATTTTTATTAGAGCAAGGCTTAACCGAGTTAGCACAAACCAAGTATCAACACCTAAGCGGCTACCAGATAGTAAAACAAATGATTGCCAGAAAAGTGAATTGCCCCGCCACCAGCAGTTGTGGCCGCTTGTTTGACTTGGCCGCCTCATTACTAGGCCTGTCGGATAACAACAGCTATGAGGCGGAATCGGCGATGCGCCTGGAGTCCGCCGCCATGGGGGTGGAGCATCCAGATGAAGAGCCACTATTCCATATAAGCAACTCTCGTCAGCTTGACTTTACCTCCCTGCTAATAAGGTTACCCAAGATGGAAGCAAGCCAGGGGGCTGCCCTGTTTCACCAGCAGCTGGTGCTGGCCCTTTGCTGCTGGCTGGAGTCTGTGGCAGAGCAGGAGTCACGAAATATTGTCCTTTCCGGCGGCTGCTTTCTCAATGCCCGGCTGGTAAATAAGCTAAAAGCCGAGCTAGAGCAAAAGAATTTTAATGTATTTATTGCCAAACAGCTGCCCCCTAACGACAGTTCGTTAGCCCTGGGCCAGGCCTGGATTGGCACGAATTTAAGGTCAAATCTATGTGTTTAGCCATCCCGGTCAAAGTGGAACAGCTGTTAAGCGATGATATGGCGCTGGTCAATATCGGCGGCGTCAAAAAAGAAATCTCCGTCGCCCTGATTGAAGATCTTGCCATTGGCGATTATGTCATTATGCATGTCGGTTATGCCCTCAATAAGATAGATCCACAAGAAGCCGAGCACACGCTGGAGTTATTCAGGGAAATGGGCGTGCTGGAGCAGGTCCTTAGCGATCATGGAGTCACACCATGAAGTATGTCGATGAATACCGTGACGGCAAGATGGCCCGCCATATTGCCGAAAAAATCCGCCAGAGTGTCAAGGGGGATAAGAGCTACCACTTTATGGAATTTTGCGGCGGCCACACCCATGCCATTTTCAGGTACGGCATTCCCGACCTCTTGCCGGAAAATGTCAAGATGATCCATGGCCCCGGCTGCCCGGTGTGTATCCTGCCCATTCCCAGAATCGATGCCGCCATAGAGCTGGCGGAAAAACACCAGGTGATCCTATGCAGCTATGGCGACATGATGCGGGTGCCTGGCTCGCGCCGGCGCAGCCTGCTTAAGGCCAAGGCCGATGGCGCCGATATTCGCATGGTCTATTCCTGTGCCGATGCCCTGGCCATTGCCAGGGGTAATCCCGATAAGCAGGTGGTATTTTTCGCCATCGGCTTTGAAACAACAACACCGCCAACGGCGCTGATTATCCAGCAGGCGCAAAAACAGCAAGTAAAAAACTTCAGCGTGTTTTGCAACCATGTCCTGACCCCCTCTGCCATTAGCACCATACTGGAATCACCCGAGGTCAGGGATATGGGCCTTGTGCCCCTGGATGGTTTTATCGGTCCGGCCCATGTCAGCACGGTAATCGGCTCCCAGCCCTATGAATATTTTGCCGAAGAATATCAAAAGCCGGTCGTGATCGCCGGCTTTGAGCCCTTGGATGTGCTACAGGCGATATTGATGCTGGTGGAGCAGGTAAACCGGGGCAAGGCAGAAGTTGAAAACGAGTTCACCCGGGCGGTGACCGAACAGGGTAACCTGAAGGCGAAAAACCTGGTGGCCGATATCTTCGAGATGCGTGCCGAGTTTGAGTGGCGAGGCTTAGGGCTAGTGCCCTATTCCGGGCTGAGGATCAAACCCGAATACGGCGATTATGACGCAGAAAAACGCTTTGTGCTAACCGCTTCTAAAGGCACTGACCACAAGGCCTGCGAATGCCCGAAAATCCTGCGCGGTGTTAAAACCCCGAAAGACTGTAAACTCTTTGGCAGCAAATGCACGCCTGAGAACCCGATAGGCTCCTGCATGGTCTCATCCGAAGGTGCCTGCGCCGCCTATTACAGTTATGGCCGCCACCAGCAAAAACATAAGTCTTAGGTAAGAAGCATATGAAAAAGCAAAAATTCACCCATAAACTGGACTTGGTTAACGGCAAGGTTGAAATGGTGCACGGCGCCGGCGGCAAGGCGATGTCTCAGCTGATCGACCAGCTGTTTATCGACAAGTTTACCAACCCGATATTGAACCAGCAAAACGATCAGGCCAGCCTGACCTTGCCCGGTAATAAAATGGTGATGGCCACCGATAACCATGTTATCAGCCCGCTGTTTTTCCCGGGTGGCGATATCGGCTCACTTTCCATTCACGGCACGGTAAACGATGTGGTGATGTCGGGTGCCAGGCCCCTGTATATTTCCTGCGCCTTTATCCTGGAAGAAGGCTATCCGCTGTCCGAACTGGCGCAAATCATCGATTCCATGGCGGCTGCCGCAAGGGAGGCCAATGTCAGCATAGTCACTGGGGATACCAAGGTGGTGGAAAAAGGCCATGGTGATGGCGTCTTTATCAATACTACCGGCATAGGTGTGCTTACCGACGACATAGCGCGCGGCGCCGACAAGATAAAAGCAGGTGACAAGATCCTGGTCAGCGGCACCCTGGGCGATCACGGGGTGGCCATCATGTCGCTACGGGAAAACCTGACCTTTGACACCACGATAGAGTCCGACTCCCAAAGCCTGGATACCCTGGTGGCCAGCATGGTAGAGACAGTGCCAGAAATCAGCTGCATGCGTGACCCCACCCGTGGCGGTTTGGCGGCAACCATGAACGAAATTGCCCAGCAGGCGGATGTCGGCATCCAGCTCTATGAAGATGCCATCCCGGTCAAGGAGCAGGTCAAGTCCGCCTGTGAATTCCTTGGCCTGGATCCTTTATATGTCGCCAACGAGGGCAAGCTGGTGGCCTTCTGTCCGGCGGGCAAAGCCAAACAATTGCTTGAAGTAATGCGAGCACACCCTCAGGGCCAGGACGCCGCCATTATCGGTGAAGTCTTCGAAGACACCAATAACTTTGTCCAGCTTGAAACCAGCTTTGGTGGCATGCGCATGGTGGACTGGATCAATGGTGAACAGCTGCCGAGGATTTGCTAGCCATGAAAATTTTACTCCTCACTCACGCCTACAACTGTTTATGCCAGCGCCTGCATATCGAGCTCAGACAGCTGGGCCATGATGTCAGCATAGAATTTGATATCAATGACCAGGTTTGCATCGATGCCGTCGACAGGTTTGCCCCGGACATTATCATCGCGCCTTTTCTAAAACGTGCCATTCCAGATCAAGTGTGGCAAAACCATCTGTGCTGGATTGTCCACCCCGGTATAGTGGGCGACAGAGGCCCGAGCTCACTGGACTGGGCCATCATTAATCAGGAAAAGACCTGGGGCGTGACCCTGCTTCAGGCCAACGAGGTCATGGATGGCGGCGATATCTGGGCAACGGAAAGCTTCCCGATGCGCCTGGCCAGCAAATCCAGCCTGTATCGCCAGGAAGTGACCCAGGCGGCAGTTCGGGCGGTCAAGCAGGCCCTGAGCCACTATCAGGACCAGCAGTTTAAGCCGACCCCGCTCGCTGACATCCAGGCCGAACACCAGGGCCATTGGCGCTGTATGATGATACAGGCGGACCGGGCAATTAACTGGCAAGAAGACACCAGTGAGATCATAGTGCGCAAGGTACATGCCGCCGATGGCAATCCCGGCCTATTAACCCAATTATTGGGCAAGGACTATTATCTGTTTAATGCCTCGATTGACCATGGTCTGTCAGGGCAGCCGGGCGAGATCATCGCCAGGCAAAATGGTGCGATTGCCATAGCAACAATAGATAGCGCCGTGTGGGTTTCTCACCTGAGAGCCAAACCGGACGAGGACACCAAACGCACCCTTAAGTTGCCTGCCACTCTGGTATTAAAAGAACAGTTAGACCGTCTTACCCTATCCTGCCCCGGCACTCAGGGTTACAAGGAAGTGTGGCATTATATCCAGGGTGATATCGCCTATCTGTATTTCAATTTCCATAACGGTGCCATGTCCACCGGGCAGTGCCAGCGCCTGCTGGAGGAGTATCAAAAGCTCACCCAAACGGATGTTAACACTATCATACTGATGGGTGGCAGTGATTTCTGGTCCAACGGTATCCATCTCAATATTATTGAGGCCAACAGCAGTGCTGCCGACGAGTCCTGGCGTAATATTAACGCCATGAACGATATTTGCCGCGCCATAATTGAAACCACGGACAAGCTTACCGTTGCCGCCATCAATGGCAATATAGGTGCCGGTGGCGTGTTTATGGCTTTGGCCTGTGATCTGGTCGCCGCCAATGAAGAAGTGGTACTTAATCCCCACTACAAATCCATGGGCAATCTCTTTGGTTCTGAATACTGGACCTATCTGCTACCGAAACGGGTGGGAGAAGAAAAAGCCCAGGCCATTACCCAAAACCGCTTGCCTATTGGCGCCATTGAGGCCAGGGAGCTTGGCCTTATCGACCTGACCTTTGGCAACAAACAATTTCTTGGCGAGCTGATCAAGACGGTCAAAAATATTACCGCCAACCATGATTTCGAGGAGTTTCTTGGCGCCAAACAACAGCAAAGGCAGCAAGATGAAGCCACTAAACCGCTGCAAAGCTACCGGGATGAAGAGCTGGCCAAAATGAAGCTGAACTTTTACGGCTTCGATCCCAGCTATCATGTTGCCCGCTATCACTTTGTCTACAAGTTGCCCAAATCCCGAACCCCGTCCTATCTGGCGCAGCATAGAAAGGCAGGGTTTAAATATAGTTAAATCAGTGGAAGTCTGAAGCCTTAACCTGAGATATAAACTAAAAATGGCTATTTATATAAATAGCCATTTTTAATTGGAGCGACATAGTTTCTCAGTGAAAAAACGAGCTATAAGTTTACAGGTATTCAATGAACAATGGTGATTTAGTAACCAACTGATGAACCATGGCATTCCAACTCTTAAGTGCAAAAAAATACCATGGAATAAACTTAAAGTGGGCTTGCACCTGTTAAAGTTTAGGTCTGCTTTGAGCTGTGAGTTCAATTGGTCGATGCAACGCTATCCTTAACCAAAAAAACACAGATGCTGGCAAAGCTTTCTTCATGATAAAAAATTATCCTTAAAACCCGTTATAATTACCAGTATGCGTTATTTTTTGATACAACGACTCTCTGGGTTTTCAGTTGTATTTTGGAGGTAACCCTATGGCACAAACGCTTAAATCACTCACCTATGAGGATGTTGAATTATTTTGTGAGCAAACCCTCCAAACAGGTACCTCTGTAACCATAGAGTGTGTGCTAGAAAAGTTTCCCAATAACTCTAATGATGTCGTTGCCTATTTTGACCAGTGGCGTCAACTTAAATTGAATCAATCGTTGGCCACTTCTTCACAAAATTCAGTCAACAAACCAGAAGTTCCGCCTAGCATTAGCCAAATAATGCAAGAAGAAATAGCCAAACAGCAAGCCAGCCAAGCTGAAGACCAACAAACTTTGCTCGCTCAACAACAAGACACAGAACAATTTCTTATCGCTAAAAGCCAAGAGTTGCAGGCAAACCTTGACAGTCAATCTAAGTTTGTAGACGAAACTCATAAACAACTTAAACAACAATCACAAGAATTTCAGGAGAAATTTCAACAGCTAACCAGCGGTTACAACAATGAAATTAACACGTTAAAGCAAAGCCACCAGCAGTTGTTACTTGCTCAACAACAAGCGCACCAAATCGCCATTGAAAACGTTATCAATGAAAATGCGGCGCAACTCGATAACTTAAGCGATCAAGTTGCGCAATTAACCGAAACGAATACATTACTCAAGGCAAAAGCTGAGGAGTATCTAGCAAGTCAGCAACAATTAAGCCTGTTGCAAACAACCATAAGCCAACTAGAACAGCATTTAATTGAAGAAAAAGCAAAACAAGAACAACATATTACAGCAGCAAAAAAACAATACCAAGAAAGCCTCAACGCATTACGTGATGCTCAACAACAAGAAATAAGTGAATTAAATACCTCCCATCAAAACGAATTAGCAAAAGCCTCCTCTCAGAATGTGCAACAAGCCGATGAGATCAACGAACAACTGAGCAAAATACAACAGGAAAATAAATTTCTAGCACAACAACTTGCAGAAGAACAATCAAAATCTGCCAACTTACAAACACGCTTTGTTAATGTTAGTAGTGACATCGCCAAAGATCAGGAAAATAAGACTAAATTACTGGCGTCGCTTGAAGAAGCAAATGCCAAAATTATCACGCTTGAGCAGCAATTATCTCAGCAAGAAGCTGGCTTAACGGTAGAAAGTGATTTAAATTCGCTTGAAAAAGCAGAGCAAACGATCACTGATTTACGTGGTGAAAACAACAAATTAGCAACTCAACTTGATCACATCAAAACTAATTCAAGTGCGACGATTGAACGATTAACCGGTAAATCCGATCAAGCAATTACTCGTATTAAAGAACTCGAATCACAGCTTGATTTAGAAGTACAAACTAATAGTTCTGTCAAAGAAGAAAGAATAAAACTCAAAGAACAGCTAGAGTTAATAAAGCATAATCAAGCATCAACATTTGAACGATTAACTAAAAACGCAGAGCAAGCCAAAGCAAAAATAAAAGTGCTAGAACGACAGCTTGCTGAGATAAAGCGTTAACCGCATGTAACTGATACCATTGCTATTTGCAGCTACTTATGAACTGCTTTAATGAATCAAAAAATACACCCTTCAAACTCATAATTGTCCATTAATGAATTAGATTGAATGTCCACTTTTTTATTTATCGTGAAGTGTGGAACAACCTTAGCTATCGGCTCAAAGTGGCACTATGCTTAACTCATGTTTTGTCCTAAAAGACAATGAATCACGTAAATACAACGTCATTCTCATATGCATTTCAGGCATCCACTAGGCAGTAATAAGCAAAAGAATTATTTTACTTGAGGTAATTGTTTTTCCAGCCAGCGATACGCATCTTCTTCGTTTTCAAAGTATTCTATGTTTTGCCCTTTTTTAGCAGGTACCCATTGTTGATCGATAGCTTTAATTGATTCAGACTTGATGACAATAGCTTTGGCTATCATATTCTGCTTGTTTAGCCATTCGTTGAATTCGTTGGAAACTGTGAATGCCTCGGGCGTTGCACCTTCTAGATTGAGCATATTAATGAGTATGGTGAACCTGTCAGGAGAAAGTCTCTCTACTATGGATTTTGCCTGACGCGCAACATCTCGAGCACCATATTCATTAAAAGCTCCCCTTAGAGTAACGTGTATTAAGTTACCTTTGGCGGTTATGATGTTTTGTCCATGATCTAAGGTCAATTACTGCTCCCTGTCAGTTTTTTAATTTGCTTTTTAATCATTAACAACATTGATACTTATTTAAGCCTTGTTAACTTGAATAATAACTTAATTTAAGAAATACAGCAGCAAATCAAACTAGGAAACCATTTTGTATCTAAAAGGTAGTCAGTATGCTTTAAAGGTCTATTTTGGCACTTTTCGGTAGGCTGAAAAGAGCGCAGGCTGTGTGAAAACAGCTACGTAATAAAATAACCTCATTCTTTAGTCATACCGAAATATTTGTAAAAGGTTTCGATCGATTTTTCGATAATTTTGTCAGTTTTCTATGGGCGAGCGAAATCGTAAATAATTAAGTTGCTCTAATGGCTTCAGTTAAACTTTTTACGCCCATAATCGACATCATACGCTTCATGTTATAAGCCAGAACATGAAGGTTCATTTTTGTACTGACATTTTTAAATTGCTTCATAAGAAAGTGGGTTGCTCCCATCCACATTTTGATCGTACCAAACGGATGTTCTACGGTTTGCTTTCGAATGACGGGAGTTGCTGGTGCACCTTCAAGTCTTATGCCAGCCCAACTTCTTGAAGACTTTGTACCTCAAATGAAGAAAAAAGGCCGGCTACAAGAAGGTATGGATGCCGACATCGTTATATTTGATCCAAAAACAATCGCCAATCGAGCTACCTATGAAAACCCGACAAAAACGGCAACAGGCGTACAAACCTTATTGGTTTCCGGACAGCTGGTTATTGAGAACGGTACGTTAAACCAGGAAGTGGCACCAGGAAAAGCTATAAGACGCGAACCTAGTGTGGGAAAGTTAGTCATCAGGTAAGGCTAATACCGATGTCAAAGGTTCCACCTTTGACATCGACAAATGCAAAATTTAACTTACAGGTTGAGGAAAAATAAGATAATAAGCAAAACACTATGCAGCATGTAGATGAGATCTTTTCTTCCTGACAGGACGCCAGCTCATTAAATAACAATATGACAGTTTTACAAGATCAGGTCGCCGATAATAAAGAAGCATCCTAACTCCCGAACCCCTTCCTATCTGGCGTTATATAGAAAGGCAGGCGACACAACCAGAAAAACATCATGAGTATCAGAAGTATGATGGGCAACCAAAGCAAGCCTGTGTTTGCGATGGACTCGGGGAAGATATCCTGGGAAAGAAATGACATAGTCGCCATAAGTAGTGCAATACACATACGCCAAAGGTGACGGGCAATGCGATGAACACCACCAATCCCCCCGCGCAATATCATGTTTAAGTCCATAATGGCGGCAAAAGCCGCGATGCTTCCCCAAACAAAGTACAGTTCTAGCGGCAGTGTCCCTTCCAGTTCCTGTCCGTTATAGGCGATATCCCAGCCCCATTTATAAAAGGTAATGGCAATGGCAGTGATAGTGAGAAAGGCACAAAACTCAAAATAGCCGACTGTTCCTTGCTGACGCTTAACCGCAGCCCAGGAAGTACTGGCAAAATATAGCGATAGCAGCCCCATGATGGGAAAATCTCCCAGTTGGAATTCCAGATACGCCGTGCTTAGAGATAAAGCGATCATGGCGAAAAAAAATATATTGCCTGCCCGTCGATGCAGGGTTAATCCCTTACCGGCTAACAAGGAGATAAGCCCAAAAACCAGTACCAAGCTTCCCGCAATTATGTGCAAAATTAGCATCATTTCCTCCCTTACGAATCTGGTTGTTTAACTTAGTACACCGTCTGCCAGCTGCACCACTCGCTGGCTACGCTCAGCAAATCTGGCATCATGGGTAACCATGCATATGGTTCGCCCTTCGTCATGCAGTACATCGAGTAAGTCCATGATGGCACCACCATTTGCGGTATCGAGGTTCCCCGTCGGCTCATCCGCCAATAAAATAGAGGGATCCACCACCAAACTCCTGGCAACGGCAATGCGTTGCTGCTGGCCACCGGATAACTGGGCAGGATAGTATTTGGCGCGATCGGCCATATTCACCTTTTCCAGTGAGTTCATGGCAATTTCATTGCGCTCGGCCTTTTTCATTTTTCGATAAGACAAAGGCAGGGCGACATTTTCCAATATGGTTAAATCCCCTATTAAATTAAATGCCTGGAAAATAAAGCCTATCTCTTTATTGCGAATTTCGGCGCGTTGGTAAACATCCAGGTCATGTACCTGGTAGCCGTTCAACAGGTACTCGCCACTGGACGGAGTTTCCAGCAGGCCCAGGATTGACAACAAGGTCGATTTACCACAGCCGGAAGGACCCGAGATGCTCAGGTACTCGCCGGCATTAATGGTCAAATCAACGCCCTTTATGGCGCTGGTGATCCCCGCATCACTGGTAAATTCCTTGGTCAGTCCGGATAATTTAATCAAAGCTTCTTCATTCATTATTCTTTCCTTCATATTTCTTTAAGTGAGCCGACGGCTCAAACTTACTCACTGTTTTTACTGCTTTTATTGTTCTCTCAAGGCTTGGTTGGGTTGGATTGCCGTTGCCTGCTGCACGGGCACCAAAATAGCCATGGCGGCAAAGATGGAAACGGCTATGCCGGTAATTAGATACATCAATAAATTAAGCGCTTCCGTTTCAAACAATATCGACGCCAATGCCGGGGATATAAAGGCCATAACCAGTGCTCCTATTGCTATGCCAATGGCACAAAGTGATAAACCCTGTACGGCAAAGAGGGTGCGTATGCGTTTAGGATTCGCCCCCAAGGCCACTCGGATCCCTATTTCTTTTCTGCGCTGGCTGACGTTATAGGAAACAATGCCCACCACACCACTGAGTGCAATGGCAAACGCCAGGACAGCAAACAGGGTGACCAATTGACCGACCAGGTTATCTGACGATAAAAACTCTTCTTTCAGCGTATCCAGTGTCGTTATGTTACCGATCGCTTGCTCTGGATTAATTTCATGTATGGTATCTATGATGCTGTCACTGATGGCATTTAAAGGGACCTGGGTGCTGATCAGCATCTTTATCCAGCTCCAGCGAGCATACTCACTAAAGGTGCTGTAAAATGTTGACACAGGTGCTATACCTACCCCCATCTCCCTGGCATCGGCAACCACACCGCGTATGGTTAACCAGGTTTTGCCCTGATCCAATGAAATGCGTTTATCTATGGGGTTTTCATTAGCGAAAAAAGTGTCGGCAAACAGCTTATTGACTATGATTGAACCAGGGTTGTTTTCATCGTCGGTATCCTTCAGATATCGCCCTGCCAACAAGGGAACAGCCAGTACCTGGTGATAGTTCGGCGAAACAACTGCTCTTAACGCATCGGGACGTTCACTGCTGTCTGCAGGCGGACGCCCTTCAACTTGAAAAAAGCTTAGCTGCCGACGACCTTCGCTCATTGGAAATGTCGTGGTAAAAGCAACCTCTTCTATCTCAACTTTGTTTTCCAGACGCTGGGCGGCATCTTTGGCAAAGTCATGCCACTGTTTTAATGTCGCACTGGACAGGCCAGGCCCCATTTGCAGGGCAAGTAATTCCGTACTGTTAAAACCTGTATCCTGGTTATTCAGGCGATACAGGCTCAGGCTGACCAGGGTCGCACTGGTGATAACGATAAAGGCCAGGCTAAACTGGATAACAAGCAGCGCCTGACGAAGCCGGTTGCTTGCGCCGCTAGCCGTAATATTGCCACTGCCTTCCTTTAAAGATTCATTGATATGACGTTTTTGAAACGCCGCCGTGGCACCACTGATCACGCCGGTTAGCACGGAAACGGCCAGACAGAAGGCGAGCACAGCCCAATTTATTTCCACTTCACTGGCCAGTGAAGTGTAATGGGCGGCAAAGCCGGAGAGTAAATCATTGCAGGCAATGGCAATAAGCAGTCCGAGCAAGCCACCTGTCAATGACAAGATAAGGCTTTCGGTCAATACCTGTCGGGCAATACGCCTGGGGTTAGCCCCCAGCGCCTCTCGAATAGCGAACTCCTGTTGTCGACTCGCGGTACGGGCCAGGTTGAGGTTGGCAACATTGGCACAGGCAATCAGTAGCACCAGGGCGGTAATCGCCATAAGTAGATAGAAGGTTTGGCCCGACTGACCGGCCATTTCTTCTTTCAGTGGCACCAGGGTATTGCTTAAGCCTTGATTTTCGGGGTAACTGTCCGGGTATTTAGTCATAAGCCTTTTGGAAATACTGTTTATCTCCAAATTGGCCTTTTCCAGACTGGAGCCAGGGCTTAATTTGCCATACAGGGTCAGTAAATTTCGATTTCTATCATTAATGGTGCGACTACTGCCTCGTACCGGACATGAAGCAGCCGTGACCCAGATGTCATTTTTTACCGGATAGGCTGCCATGGGGGGCAATACCCCTATGACCTGGTGAATCTTGTTATTCATCTGCAGGTTCATGCCAACCACATCGGGATCACCGCCAAACATTTCACGCCAGAAGTGGTGTGACAGCACGATCAGTGGGCTTGCCCCAGGTTCATCTTCGCCGGGTAAGAATGTCCTGCCCAGGATGGGTTTTATCTTGAGCATCTCAAAATAGTCCCAACTGATGGTACCCGCTTTCAGGCTCATGGGATCCCCATGGCCCAGCAGGGTAAAATTCATTTGGTGATATTCAACGACATGAGACAAATGCTCACTTTGCTCCCGGTAGTCAAGCTTGGTTGCAACCGACACCTGGACATCCTGCCTGTTTATCTTGGGGTTATTGGTATTAACCTTTACCAGGCGCTCCCCTTCACTAAAGGGCAAGGGGGCCATTAGTACATTGTAAACCATGCTAAAGATTGCCGCATTGGCACCAATCCCCAGCGCCAGGGTAAGCACTATCAGGGCACAAACCATGGGAGTTTTCATAAAACTCCGAAAAGCAAACTGTATGTCTTCCGCTAGTGTCTGCATTGAAGAATTATCCTTATTTATTTTCTGGTAAAAACTATTTATTGCCTTGCTTAAATATCTACTAACGTAAGCTTAACTGGCTTAAGTCATCATATTTGTTGGTTGAAGAGACAATCACTCGATCACCTTCCTTAAGGGTGGAAAGCACCTCGATATCGTCAACGGAACTACGACCAAAGGTTATTTTCTTACGCGTTGCCATGGTTTGGCTGCTATTCAACACAAACAGGCTGTTTGAGGAGTATTCCTGCGTAAATACCGGTCGCTTTAACTTTAAGATGTTTCTTAAATGCTCCAGTTCTATCACACCATTGATGCGCAGATCCGGTCGGGCCCCTTTGAGCACGTCCTGGGTAAAGAAAACATCGACCTTAACTACCCCCTGCTGTACAGAAGGGTTGATGCGCCTGACGACACCTTGAGCCATATTGCCGCCGGCAGAAAGCATTACCGTCTGGCCTTTTTCTACGTCCTTGACCTGGCTTTCTTGAACATCTAGCTCTGCCTTGAGATTATCCTGCTGGGCAATACGCGCCAGCACGGTGCCTACTCTGAATGGTTCGCCCACCTGTAAGCTGACCTCTTGTACTATGCCTTTTGTCGTCGCTTTTACATACAAGTCATCGGCAAGTTTTTCCTGTAATGCCAAATGGCGTCTCGCCTTATTAATTTGTGTTTGAGCCGCAGAGAGTTCTGCCTGCTTTAACGCCGGCAGCATTTCCAGTAGTTCCACTTCCAGTTCGTGCTGGAACTTAAGTTGCTGCTCCAACAATATTGACTCGTTATAGTCAATATTCGACACCGCCCCGGTATTTAACAACTGCTGATTCGCCGATCTTCTTAACTTGGTCATTTCATAGCGGGCATTAAAGTCTGCCACCACTATGCGTTGCTTCAATATTGCCTGGTGCCATTTTTGTTGCAGCGACTGATAGGCGGTTTCAAGTACTTCAACTTCAAACTTGGCGTCATCTACCGCCTGACTCAACTCAGGGTTGTCAAGCACCATGACCAGGGTGCCAACATCCACTTCATCACTGGCTTCAACCAGTATTTCTTTAACCCGTCCATTGGAAGTGGCAGATAAATAGTTGGGCGCTATCGGTACTAAGGTGCCAGGCGCCCTCACTTCCCGGATCAAGTCACCACTTTCAACAGTGGCAACAATAAAGTCTTCCTGGGGAACTACAGTGTTATTACTCATTGCCTGAATACGAGTCCAAACTAGCGCCAAAACCGTGACAACAGAGATAACAATAAGGACCTTTTTCAACGATATAAGTCCATTGGATTTCTTTTCGGGAATACGCATTAAATTCACTCAACTAAACATTTATGTCATTTATTCTTTGCCAATGTCCTGCCTTTATTCAGAGCAAGGACATCTTTAGTGAGCAAATTAAGGAAATTCAGGCCGGTACCATAGGCCCAATGTGTGTCAATTATTGGATAAACTCGGAAATAAAACGCCAATTATGTGTCAACTTTGTCGAAAAAACACCCAAACCAAAACGCACAAAAACACAGTAACCAGCTGTTATTATTATTATTGTTTAGCAAAACAAAGCTTAAAATTTAGCAACTAATCTAATTGCTTGGCAATTTTTTTGATATAAGTAGATATTTCAGTCGACATGTCAGGGCTGGGTTCGGGTAAAGTCGCTAGCATTTCGCTCGCGTTGTGAAAATAAGACCGGGCTGCTTGATAATTTGTGCGATACATTTCACTCTTTCCCAACTCTATATTGAGCGCAATATTATCCCTGATCCTGCGCCGCTCTAATTGCTCAAATAGGAAAGAGATATAGGCATGGGTTCCGGAGAGTTCGACCTTGGACCCAGCTACATCCAAACTTTTGTTTTCCGCTTTTAAGCGCATTAACGCCTTGTGAAACAGCTTGCCATAATGGCAGGGATCCGCCTCATCCTCGCCCTTAAAAACACCTAGCGAAGGAGAGTAGCCGGTCCAACACTGGCGTTCATTTACCGCCAGGCTATTTTCTACAGTCTTGGGATTCAGCTTATTGAAGTCAAGTTGCTGGGTAAAGTACCAGGTAGCCATGGCTAAGATAACCAGGCCAAAAACAATCAAGGGTGCCCGAGTATTTCTCTCGGTTGAATAATCCGATATATCTAATTTTCTTTGCAAGGCGTTTTCCAGCCTTAACCTGTTTTTCTGCTCCAGCTCGCTTTGGTGATTTGTCTGCAACAGGGATTGTTCAAAACAGTAATGGCGAAACTCTTCGTCATCCAGGTGCAGGCTTTGGGGGTCTAAATTAAACAGCTGAAGAATTTTTGTAACATGTCGGTCCGGCACGACCGGGTATCTTGGATTACCTAACCTGTCCCTACTTGAAAACCACCGGGTGAGTGACGTTGGATCTAAACTTAAATGCGCCGCCAGTTGTTTACGCGTTTTAATCTCTGGATTCAAACCGCTACGCAATATGGTATTAAGTTTACTTCGATCTATTTTCACAATGATTACCGATAAATTTCACCTCGCGGTGATTACTGAAATTTAGCTTTGGTTAGCCAAAATTATATAGTGAATTCCCCTTAATCAAAAGCATCTCTCGCAACAGGGAAATTAGCCTTAATTTTACTCCTGAGTCGAAGGTTGCCTCTCTGATGTTTGCTTCTTGAAGTTAGACGACCCAGATACACCAGAAACATCAGGGATTGGCGAGCATTTAACCGCCGATATGAACTTTTTGTGCTTGCCCTGGCCTAATGCTTTGTTTTGAAAGTCCATCGGGGATATGCTTTTCTGGGAGCTCTAAAATACCTTAGCCGGTAGTGATTTATACCAAGTGAATTAAATAATTGATCACTTAGCGAGAATTAAAAGGCTTAGAGGCAAGGCATTGATTGCAGGTAATGGTTATTCCCTTATCAAAATCAATAACGCAGCTTATAAGCCTTTTAAACTCGCCCTTGGGAGCTCATTAGCGCACTGATAACTTCACCAAATAAATAAAACATAGAATGACTATGCTTGACTCATTTGGTTTGTTCTAAGCGCGCTAATGAAGCTCTAAGTTGGTCAATTATTTATTTCAATTGGTATTAATAATTATTTACAATTTCAATTGTTTGCACTCTTTTTTTAAATCTTTAAGGGTGTTTAGATATATCATTAATTTAACGGCAAGCCGCTACGGCAATATCAGTATCATTTGTTAAACTGCAATTTAATGATAAGCAGAAGCAGTCAATTTTCGCATTAGGGAATATCGTGCAAGCATCCAACAAGTTCAAATTGTTGCTTAACAAGGCCGGTGATTACCATCCCCTCCATGGTGACAGGCTGGCGACCCATTTGCCCATGGTCTTATCCGCATTGAATTTTCTGGGCGCAAGCGATGAGAAGTTAGAGGCCATATTCCATGAAAGTATTCAAGGGCTGGAATACCTTAGCGGATTGGAGCGGGTGCCTGCAATCGATGAAATAAGCCAATATTTAGGTGATAGAAGTAAGTATAAAAATTACCTGAAGTATTTCACCGCCAAAATAGAGCGTTATGGTGCCGAAACTGTTTTAAGGCAAACCTTGCCCATTATATTGCCGGGATTGGCCGCTTCGGCCTTTCATGCCGTGATTCGCCTTGCCTATGCAATAGAGACAAATAGCGATAAGGAAATTGCCATATCCTTGGCTTTTTGGTGTTCAGAATTTCAATCCTTTGACCTTAACGAAAAAGCAACAGATGATTCCTTGGAATCAAGCCTATCAAGGCTTGCCCATGTTGGCATAAACCATGAGTTTTCTCCCGGCATTATTGTGGATAGGATGGCAGAAATTGGCGACTTGCTAAAGCAAGGAAACCATATTTTTCAACCACGCCAGATTGATTTTACCGGTATAAGAAAGCTGTGCCTGAATGCTTATTATGCGCAAAATGATTTCACTCTGCTCCATACGGTGACTGGTTGTCATGCATTCTCGATTATCATGCCTTATATCGAACACAGGGAAGCCGCTCTGAGAGAGTTATGGAAGGCAATTCTTGTCGCCTATTTAAGCACAGGGTTGAACTATGGTGTCGAAGACCAAATTTCACCTGCTCGCGATTATGACTTCGAGCCAATTATACAAAACGCCCTGAAATCTACCGACGCCCATGTGATTAAGCTAGTTTACTCCTGCTCTAAGGAGTATTTAAAACATAAAGACACTTTATACTACTTGCTAGCCAAAAGGGCGGTATATGGAAAAGACGCTTGATTGGCTAAGTGGCATATAATTAATTGACAAATAAAAACAATAATTTACTAACACTATATTTTTCAAAAGTTAGCCACCCTATAGAGGCTTATTACAACTAGGGATACTCAGGTGCATGCCTAAACTTTTTATACCTAAATCTTTCGAAGCTCCTAGAACTCTTAGTACTGAACACTTCTACTTTAGAGTTCTAGACGAGACTGTTGCTCAATTGGATTATGAAGCAGTGATGTCAAGCAGGGAACAGCTAATTGGAATATTTGGCCCAGGTTCAACCTGGCCTGAGATGGATATGACTTTTGAAGAAAATATCGCTAGCTTAAAAGTTCATCAAGCCGAGTTTGATAGTCAAAAAGCATTTGCATATTCAGTTTTTGATGCCTCTAAAAGCAATTGTTTGGGTTCGGTCTATATAGATCCCAGTCGATCACATAATTATGATTGTGAAGTATATTTCTGGATTAGAAATGACTGTTCAGCGTTAGAACAAGAATTGTTCAATACAATCTCCAGCTGGCTCCAAAAAGCATGGCCTTTTTCAAGGATTGCCTTTCCAGGGAGGAGCATTTCGTGGGAAGCCTGGTGTGACGAACTCACAACGAAAAGCAGAGGTTAAAAATACCCTTTTATATACTGATTTTTCGCATAGGGGACAAAGCTTCCCCTATAGCCACAAAAACGATCCTATGAGCTGTTTTTGTCCTCAGAGCAAGTGCAATCAACACCTTAAATTCACTGAATAGCAATAAGTTAGCTTATATGGTAAAAATGACTAATTAAGTGAATCGACCGATTACTCGGTTGAAAAAGGACTATTGGGTAAATCTTAAATTTTTATGTGTCATTGAGGTTATATGCAAATTTCGAATTTAGCCGATTATCCAAGTGAAATTGAGATCGTCGCCAACTGGTATTTTAATGAATGGGACCATAAAGACCCGGAAGCTACTATAGAAAGTGTAATTGATAAAGTATCTTCGCTAGACAACCGAACCGCGTTTGTAGCTCACCTTGATGGAGAGTTGGTTGGTGCTGGCGAACTTAAGTATCGTGACTACCCAGACTATCCGGGTTATAGCTATTGGTTGGATGGAGTCTATGTGCCAATGGAGCATCGTGGAAAAGGTATATCAACAGCATTAATCAAGTTTGCTATAACAAAGGCGTGTGAGTTGAAACTGTCAGCTATTTACCTTCGTTGTGAAGAGCACCTCGTGAAACTTTATGAAGCTTTTGGTTTTCAAGTTGTCTGCCTTGAGCAAACTAAGTTCATAATGGAGCTTCAAGTTAACACATACAAGCCATTAAATAAGGATAAAATACTGTTGGCATTTGCATCTTCGTCGCTTATTGTAGCCAAGCATTATTTGTCCGCTTTTGGCAGCGTTATACCTATTATCGAGGATTAGAGTTTAATGGAAGAAAAAGACAATAAAATCCGGCGTAGTACAAATCTAATTAAAGGCTTTATGGCCCTTGTCGTTATCATGCAGTTAGCTCAGTTTTATCAAACTAACATCATGGATTTTGGTGCTATTGCCGGTGCAATTGGGGTTTTGTCATTGTTACGAGGTTTTCTTTTATCCCCCTCTATGTTGGCAACCCCGGTAAAGCATTGGTTTAAGCCAAATTTTACTTTTGCTAAAGAAAGCTATAAATATTTCTTGCTAGCTTTTGTGTTAATCATAGTAAGTGCGTTTTAAAAGTGCGTTTAACAAGTTTAATTGGCGGGTTAATTATCCAGTCAAGCTGATAAAGCAACGGGACTGCTAACGGCTTGCTCGGTTCCGCTTCGCAGCAGATTTTCGCCAGGCACTTACGTGCCCATATTGAGGCGTTAAATGTTTGCTTTGACTTGAAGACGATGTGGCATCCTCTTATCGATATATTTATGGACTCTCTTAATGGACAATAACTCTACTCAGGGCTTGGATAATGGCCTAACCCAAAGAAACTCTGCCTTAATTGCTGGTTTCGCTCTGCTGGTAATGGTTTTCGCTGCCCCCGTGGCAAACTTCTATTTCATGCCACAAAGCGTTGTCAAAGGAGACATTGCCGCAACCGTCACTAGCTTGCAAACCAATGGGGCTCCCTTTCTACTTGGCACTCTCTTGCTGTTCGTTACCTATGTGATGGATATCATTGTCGCATGGGCTTTATTCTGGTATTTACGTGAAGGTCAAAGGGCGCTTTCACAGCTGGTTGCCTGGTCTCGGCTTGTCTACACTGCACTTGCCTTCGTTGGTCTCAGTTCGAGTATTATGGCCTACGACATGGCGGTAAATCTGTCTTCATCAAGCCAGTTTAGTGAATTAGATATCCAGTCCATGATTTTTGCCCACTTATCAGCGGCAAAATCGATGGAATCAATGGCGTTAATGCTGTTTGGGGTTCACCTGGGGATACTCAGCGTATTGCTATGGCGATCCACTAAGGTTCCAAGCTGGCTTAGTATTCCCGTGGGGCTGGCTGGCGCTTCTTACATTGGTATGTATCTTGGTAAGTATTTTGCTCCTGGAAGCGATCTTGGCTGGTTGATTTTCTTTGCGCTAGGAGAGCTGGTATTGATGGTTTGGTTGCTTGCATTTGGTTGGCGTAAACAAAGTTAACCATATGATAAGAATGCTGGTGCAAATTTTCATTTAACAAGTAATTTTGCTAGGGCAAAAAATACTTGGCTTCGCGCCCTGCGTCGTAAATTTACCTCTGATTGATGCTTTATCATCCTTCAGGGCTGCATTTTTAGTATCTGTAAATTTTTAATTTAATAAAAAATTTATGGTCGTAGAAAATATTCCCCCGATAATTACGCAGAAATGCCTCTCGTATGGCAAGTTCAGCCAGAGCAACTCAACACTTATACAATTAAAAAGCCGGTAACAGCCTGTTTGTTACCGGCTAATTATAGCAGACTATATTTTAAACTGGTTGACGACCTGGTTTAACTGCTTGGCATTGTCACTGAGTCCTGCCAGGCTATTTATCATTTTCCCTGTGCCTTCAACGGTAGTGTCTGACAGCATACGGACATTTTCAATATTTCTCGATACGTCCTCCGCCACATTCGCTTGCTGGGAAACACCGTTAACGATTTCCTCGGCCTGGTCCTGAATAACGGAGAAGGCCTGCGTCACTTCATTTAGCACTTCTTGAACCCGGCTGTTTAGCTCGACGCTTTTGTTCGCTTCCGCGCTACTGCTTTCCATCACACTCTCGGCGGTGCTGGCACTTTGTTGCAGCTCTTCGATAATACTTTGAATGTTGGCGGTGGAGTCCTGTGTTCTGGAGGCCAAGGTCCTTACTTCGTCGGCAACTACCGCAAAGCCACGGCCCTGCTCTCCCGCCCGCGCCGCTTCAATGGCGGCATTGAGCGCCAGCAAGTTGGTTTGCTCGGCAATGGCGCGGATAACATTCAGTACTTCCCCTATGCTTTCCGAATTCTCCCTCAGTTTTTTGACCACATCCGTTGCCGAATTTATTTCATTGGACAGTCTGTCGATCCCTTCAGAAGCAAGGTTAACCACCTTGGCGCCTTCTTCGGCCTGACTGCCGGCTTTCGAGGCGTAGTCTTTTGCATGCTCTGCGCTATTGGCCATCTCTTTACTGGTTTGCGCCATTTCGTTGGCCGCCGTGGCCACCAAATCGATTTGTTGCTTTTGTTCTTCGACAATATCATAGGTTTCACTACTGGAAGTTGAGGCGACCTGACTGGAATCGCTGACATGGTGAGTAATAGCAATAGTTTCCTTAACCAGAGCCTGGATCTTGTCGATAAACAAATTAAAGTGATCGACCAGATCCCCTATTTCGTCATCTTGCAGTTTGGTGATGCGCTTGGTGAGATCTCCTTCACCTTCGGCAATATCACGCATCATATTGTTTAAGCGGATAATACGCTTCATAAAGCGGGTAACCATCCACCATACGGTCAGGGCAATCAGGGCAAGAATTACCAAGGTCGTCAAACTTGCGCCCCAAAAGGCACTTTCTACCGGTTCTCTAATAAGTCGCTCAGGCACCATAAAGCCAAGCTTCCAGCGCATATGGGGGTAATCACTGCTGACTTCATCAAACATTACCAGGTGTTGCTCATCTTTCCAGGTGACCTTGGCCATGCCCTTGGTATTCTGTTTTATTTGATCTTGTAACTGGCCGAATCCTTCGGCGTGTTGAAAGACCTGATCAACCTTGGCCATCATGTCGCCGGGCTGTAGTTGGTCACCAAACCCGGGCAGAAAGATCAACTTGCCATTGTTGCTCATTAAGAAGGCATCGCCTTCGTCTTGATACTTGATTTTCGCCAGCAGATCCGAGCCAATGGTGGTAATCAAGATATCGATACCCCCTATGCCAAGCAGTTTACCATTGGGTAAGTAGTAAGGGCTCTTAACCGTTGCCGATACGCTGCCATCGTTCAAGTCGACGGAAGGGTCTGTAACAAACAATTTGCCGATATCCTGTGCTTCCTGCCACCAGGGACGCTTATTGGTGTAATAGTCAGCGCTGTTGTAGCGCCCTTGCAGGTCAAAATATTCGAAGGTGTTGGCAGAGCCGAAAAAGACACTTTTTATTGCGCTATCGTTATCGGAAAAGTATTTGAAATACTCAGTCACATCAAGGTATTGCTCATTGCTGGAAATATCCGACAAACGCTCATCGTAATGTGTAAACCAGTCTATCACCTGGGGATTGGCGAATACGCTATGAACCACCTGCCCCTTTGCTTCAAAAAAGCCTTTAACTTGTGAAGACTGCAATTTGACCAATTGTTTAATGGAACTTTCCAGTTGCAGACGGGTATTGTCACCAACCCGATCCAGAATAATATAGGACGCGATTATCAATAAAGCAGCAACAGCTCCCGAAATACCCACAACCAATTGTCGAGTGATCGACCGGCGAAAATACTTACTCATACAGCTTTCCCGTTCTTCGTTATTAATGTTTTTATTTACGGTGAACAAACTCTATCATGAGTTATGGTTAAGTGCACCTTTAGGCGGAAGCTACAAGCTTAAACTATTGAAATTTATTAAACTTAGTTAAAGACAATAAGACTGGCAAACCGTATTAAAAAAAGTTGAATGTCGATTCGTCTATAGGGTTTGCCATTTAAATGCCGGGCTGTTGCACTAGTACTAAATAAGACGAAACCATACTCTAACCGGAAGTTGAACCATTCAGTGCTATTGGCGACATATTGATTTTACGCATTTCCGCAATAACACCTTGGCAACCACCTACTCAGAAAAGCCCCCAAACACTGGGCTTTATCACCAAAGTGCAGGCAACAGTTTAAGCTAACTGTCTACTACTTTGTTTCAGCTTTTTTTATCCATCTGGACATAGCATCTTCAATAACACCATGGTTATATAAAAATATGTTTGGCTAAATCCGTACCAGGGACTTTAATTAAAGTCATAGGGACTCTTTTCGTTTGAAGCAGTTAGCACCTTTACTTCGGCCAAATTGAAGCCCTGCTATGCTGGGGCGTCTATATCAATCGTAGCTTGTTGGCGATAAGGATTAATTATGGATACTGATAAATTAGTCGAGCATGAACCGGGCCATAATATTCACCTGGAGCACGAAGACCCGACTATTCGTTTTTTGCATAGAATTATAAGGATGGCAGTCAAGGTGTTAGCCATCCTTATGGTGCTTGTTATCGTCTGGGGAATTGGCGATGTCATCTATGTACTATATCAGCGCCTTACGCAGCCGCCGTTTATGCTACTGCAGATTAACGATATTTTTGCGACATTTGGTGCTTTCTTAGCCGTGCTAATTGCGATAGAAATATTTATCAATATTCGCCTTTATTTGACCGCCAATGCCATCCCGGTACGCTTGGTCATAGCAACGGCACTTATGGCCATAGCGCGAAAAGTGATTATTCTGGACTTCGACGAAGTGACGCCGCCCTTTATATACGGAACCGCGGCAATAATCTTTTCTTTGGGAATAACCTATTGGCTAATAACAAAAAAAACCTAGCTAGCATTTTATAACAGGGAAATAAGGTGAGGATACTATTTACTTTTATTGTCCTGCTACATGCTACAACAGCATTGTTTCCTCCTTTGGTATGGGCCGAAACAGAGCCCCAGAGTTACCTCGATGTCTATGTGCGCGAAACTTGTCCCCATTGCCGTGACGCCAAAGCTTTTTTACCCGGGCTTATGCAGGCCTACCCAAGTATCCGGGTTCGCTATTTTCAAGTAGGTAAAGATTCGGCAGCCACTGAAAAATTGGTAAACTTATTCAAAGCGTCTGACCAATGGCCGCCAAGTGTCCCTGCCTTTGTTCATAACGGCAAAATGCTGGTGGGTTTTAAAAATGCTGAGGAGACCGGGCCCCTGTTAACCGGGCTATTGATGGACAAGGCAGAACAAGCGCCAGATAAACAAGTTAATAGGATAGCGCACGAATGGTTTGGCACACTGGAAGTGGATACGCTCGGATTGCCTTTGTTTACTTTGGTCATAGGTTTGATAGATGGCTTTAATCCCTGTGCGATGTGGGTGTTGTTGTTCCTGCTCTCCATACTGGTGCATTTGAAAAGCCGTCTGCGTATGGCGCTAATTGCGGGCAGCTTTGTCCTGGTTAGCGGCCTGGTCTATTACGCCTTTATGGCGGCCTGGCTCAACCTGTTTTTGGCGGTGGGTTTGTCTCGCACGGTGCAATATCTACTCGCCTTAATAGCCTTGGCTATCGGCCTGATCAATATAAAAAGCTTTTTTAACCCGCAGCAAGAGATATCACTATCCATACCTGCAGCGGCCAAGCCCGGCCTCTATGCGCGTATGCGCACTATTGTGCAGGCTGACAATATATTCCTCTCTATACTTGCGGTCACCATGCTAGCCATCATAGTCAATTTTATCGAACTACTTTGTACCGCGGGATTGCCTGCACTGTACACGGCGATCCTGACACAAATGGAACTGGCCGCGGCACATTATTATGCCTATATCGCCCTGTATATTCTTGGCTATATGGCCGATGATGCCTTGATGGTCACGATAGCCGTGATAGCACTAAGCAGCCAAAAACTCTCGCTGGATACCGGTCGCCATTTGAAACTGTTAACCGGGGCGGTGATGCTGTTATTGGGGGTGATAATGATATTAAAGCCTGAATGGCTTTACTAGCAGGGCAGGTGTTCATAAAGCTAGGGTCTGTTGACCTTAATATTCTGAATACAAAAAATGGCCATCAAATTGCTTCGATGGCCATTGTCTTATCAACTAGCACCAATATGGCGTGCTATTTTGGGGCTCCTTACTTGGCCGTAAATACCCTGCGAACAATTGCCAATGGCAGCAACATCAAGGCCAGCAACGGAGCGCTACCACCGCCGGATTTAGGCTTCTTGGTCACAGTTACCGTCACCTTGCCCTCACTGACCGCACCCTTGCTGTCCTTGATCTGGTAAGTCAGAGTTTCAGTTCCGGAGAACTTGGCCTTAGGAGCATAGCTGATCTTATCGCCCGAGATGGTGGCACTGCCGCCGGCCGAAGCACTCACGGAAACCAGGCTCAGAGTGTCACCGCTGTCGGCATCGCTGTCGTTGGCCAATACATTGATTAGAGTGGCGCTACTGGCTTCTTCTACCGTAATGGCGTCGGCTACCGCAACAGGCTTGGCATTAACCGTCACCGTGACACTGGCCTGGGCCTGGGCATCCTTGCTGTCTTTTATGGTATAGCTCAGGGTTTCCACACCATAAAAATCCGTTTTCGGGGTATAGCTGATCTTATTGTCGGCCACTTCAACCGTGCCGCCCTCTGACGCGGTAGCAGAAACCAGTGTCAGGCTATCATCCTGATCGGCATCCGTATCATTGGCCAAGACATCAATCACATTGGCGCTGGAATTCTGGTGCACCAGGCTGGTATCGTCCACGGCAACAGGCGCGGTGTTAATGGTACCGTTGTGGCTTGCCACCAGGCTCAGGTCAGAAAATGGAGCCCAGGCACGTGCACGGATATACCAGGTGCCCGCCTGAATATCACTGCCGGAAATAATACATTCTTCGACACTGCCCTCTTCTATGCCTTTACAGACAAAATCATCCGAACCTTCAGAAACGCGATCGAACTGCACATAGATATCGGCATCACCGTCGTCACCGCCTGTAGTATTGATCTTCAGCTCGGTAGCATCATCCGGCACCTCGATGTAGAAAATCTCATTGGCATATTCTTCACCTATGCTAAAGGATTTGGCGACACCGCTTTCCAGCTCGGTATAGTCATCCTTCGGATTCTTGGTGGTAAAGCTAAAGGTATCAGAAACCGTCTCGCCACAGGAGTTTGTGGCGGTCACTCGCCAGAAAAACTGAGTTTCCTGGGCCAGGGGCTGAGACGGACGATAGCTGTTGCCGCCTGATACCTGACCCGTGGCAACGATTTGGTTAAACTCGCTGTCGGTGGCAATTTCCACCTTGGCGGAAGTGACATAACCGTCGGTAGTCCACTGCAGAGTGGGTTGAAAATCCAGCTTTTCACTGGCATTGACCGGCGCCTGCAAGCTGGCCTGATGCTCATCGTCCACAACACGTACCTTGGCAGAAACCAGGCCGTCACGGGCACCATCACTGGACCCTTTGATTTCAAAGCTATATTCACCGGCTGGGGTATTTTCCGCAACGGAAACCGTCGCATTTGAGCTGGCTCCCGCCGCTAACGGGTTGGCAGAAAAGCTAGCGGAAAAGCTGGCCGGCAACTCCTGATAGGCCAGATTGACTGACTTATCAAAACCATTGTAAGGCGTTGCCGTGATCACTACCGGCTCAAGATCACCGGCACGACAGATTTCCTGGCTGCGATTAGTGCCGCTAAGGGTAAAGCCCGGGTTAGGGTCGACCACGCCGGTACAGTCGTTGTACTTAAAGTTGGCCACCTGTACTTTCCACTGGCCGCTATTGGCACCGTATTCTGCCGTATACCAGAAGGTACAGTTATCGACGGGATCCACCGCCATTTGCGAATAGTCACCGTCACGGTCAGAGCCGATATGGCTGTCTCCTTCAACGATGAATTTTTCCACCAGGCTCAGGGTACCGTTGGCATCAAACATTTTGCGTCCCGTCATTGCCAGGCTTGGGAACCTGTCAGCACCCGTGGTCATATAGGCCAGCGCCATATTACCGCTACCATCCAGGGCAGAGCCGGCCATGTATCTGTTATTGTCATCGCTGCTGTCTAGCTGGCCTTCCTGGTGCAATGCCCAGGCATTGCCTGTCTTGCGCAGTTCAAACCAGCGCAAAGCGGCGGTGTTCTCACCCGTCTTGCTGATAAAGTTACCGACTATCGCCTCATGGCCGTCATATTTGCGGTATTGCGCCTTATAGTTCACCACTTCACGAAGCGGATCAACACGCTGACTATCGCCCTTTTGTGACAAACAGCCAAAACCTTCGGCATCACAGTCGAAGTTAGAGTCCGCTTCACCGATATCAATATTAAACGGGCCTTCCAGTTGGGTGTTGTCCGGATTGTCAAAATCAGGCGTCAGGGTCCACAGTTCCAAAAAGTCCTTGCTGCCGTCATTGCTACCGGCATTGTGCAGCTCGTCATCGCGATGGCGGATAAACAGGCCCGGCGTGCCGTCAGCTGGCTGGCTGGCACCATCGGGATCGACAGGGGTAATCGACTGGAAGCCAAAACCTGCCAGGGAAGGTACGGCCTTGCGCACCATGGTAGCAGCTTCCCCAGCCAACATCTTAGCTCTATCCAGGGCATAAACGGCACCGCCTCCTTCATTGGCACTGACAAAGTAGTTGCCGCCCCAGACAGAATATTTGGGATAGTCCGGGAATTCCGGCGCTTCAAATTCATAGGTATACCAGCCACCGGCTATTGGATCTTCTGTTTTCGACAGGTGAACACAAATATGGTTGGAGCCATCGGTAAATTCGGTCAATAACCAGCGCTTGGCTACTTCATCGTATATTACAATCGGATCACCCATACCATTGGTACAAGCGCCTGATGTAGCCAGGCTCGCCATGCTAAAGGTTTCGCCCACCTGAGCACCGTCTTCTTTTTTGAAGATACTGACCGCAGAACCACCGTCACCATTCACGGAAGTAATATAGTAGTTTTGTCCAACATCACCTGTGGGGTCGGGCGGCATGGCACCGGTAAACTCAAAGCCGACCTGGTTGACGCCTATGCTAATATCATCACTTTGGCGGCTTACCTTGCGCTGACGGTTTTCCATTTGCTTGTTATCGGCAACGACTGGGTTAACAGCGGGAAGTAAGTCTTGAGGAGCTCCGTAACGGCGAGGGTTGGCCACCTTAATAGCATCACCCGGCTGCCATTTATCCTTCGCCGCCAAGTCTCTGATATCGCCATTGAATTCACTGGGAATGGCCAGAGTCACGGACTCTGCTCCCTTATGTACCTTGGTTTTTACGACATCGTTGATCACCTGAGGCTGTGCGTTTGCCGCCAGGCTGGCCGTCATACCCGCTCCCAGCAGGGCATAGGAAATCTGTTTGCTCAACAGGCTGGCAGAAAAGCGTTTTTCAGCTTTCACTTGTTTATCTATCACTCGATTATCTGGATTCATATCATCCTCTCCTCTTTATAGTTATCAGCCCAAAATATCTTTTGCTGGTCAGCAATAGCCCCCGTCAGTGAGTAAGGCTGGATCTCACAACGTTGAGGAAAATTTTTGGCAATTAATTTGAATTAGCTGTTAATAGGCTTACGGCTGACCGGGATCAGTTATCCGCTTTTTTCTTGGATTTTTGCTTGTTGTTTTGCTTGTTGTTTTGCTTGTCAGCACGGCCATCCTGCATTTCTTCAATAGGATCACCCGGCTGCCAGAGTTTCACCTTCGGCAGATCTTTCAGGTTGCCGTCAAAGCTTTGGGGTTTGCTGGCAGTACTTATCTGCCCAGCACTTTTAAGTAGCTTGATGTCAATGGCATTATTACGTGCTTCTATGGCGAAGGTATTGGTGCCCTTACCTAGGCTCGCCAGCAAGTGAGTATCCGTTTTTGTTTGCACATTTACCTTATCGTTTGACATCAGGTTGGAGGTCACGCCCAGTTGTCCCAGGGCATTGAATTCGATATCCAGGCCAGGACTGACACTAAGTTCGATTTTCCCCGAATCACTTAATACCTGGCTAAGGCGCTTTTTATCACTTTCGACAAAACGAGGATCCTGGTGTTTGGCTTTTTGAATATGCAGCTTAATATCGCCTGTGTCCGTGAATGCCTGAACCCTGCCACTGGTGCCGACTTTTATCTTGCCGCTGTTGGTACGCAATATCATATTGGATTTATGCTTGCGTGATTTGATATCACCAAAGTCGGTTTGCAAATCGACGGTGACTCCGCGTGGCACATAAACGCCGAGATCGACACGGCCGGTCAAGCGGCCAAACCTGTCATGGTTGCCATCCGGATAGGACACCTGCAATATGGTGACGCCATTTTCATCACGGGCAGAAATTCTAGGTGCGCTCGCCTTAGGACCAATCAACTGTATGGCACCGGCAACGGAAACATTCCGGTAGTTGGTGTTCTTGGTAATAATGCCACCATAGGGATTAACAACCCTTATCTTATTTGCCCTGGGAATATCTCCCTGCCAGCTATACTGTTCCAGTTTCACGTCCTGTGCCGTATAGGGTTGAACATTCTTGCTCGGGCCATCATCTACCTCTTGGTTACTGGTGTTGAATTCTTCACTGCAACCGATCACCAACAACAATGAAAACCCGACAACAAGCAGCTGCTCTAATTTTTTTATATTCATCTTGCTCTAACACCTGAATAAAAATTTCACTTTCATGCTACTGCAGTTTATAAGTGTATACAGTTGCACTATTTCATCTTTTGGTATCGCTTTGTATCAGGATGTAGTATCAGCCCGTTTTTATCCAGTACCGACCATAATATAGGGCTAAATAGAGGAGATAATAGGAATTGGCATCAGGCTCAATTTAAACATTGAGCCTGAATGATATTGAAGGTTGCAAGCGTAAACTATTGCTGAGCTTGGTGTAATTTAATCATTTCCTTGGCTACCAGCGCCGCTGAAGGCAGGAACATGGTGGAGACAATTCGTTGATCAACCACCACCTCGTGCTTATCTTTTAATGTTTCCTTGTTTAAGGCGATAGCACCACTGGCTCTGAGCTTATCTTCCACTAAAAAAGGTAACAAACTGCCCTGTTTGGCCCAGGACTTGGCTTTTTCGGTGGAGTTGGGGAAGCCGGCCACTCGTTTGCCATGCACCAAGTATTTTCCATCCGACAGTTTCACCTTGGCAAAGGCACCCGGACCATGACCACCGCCGCCAATGACACCTCCTGACTCATAAACCTTAGCCATAATTGCCTGCAGCAAGGCAGAGTCAGCAACATCAAACAAAGGACCATAGCCACCACCAATATAGACTGCCCAATAGTCACTAGGCTTAACCTGCTCAGGGGTTAATGATTTTACCGCCTTGTCCAACAATAGGCCTTGGGGCTTTTTCCTCAGCAGAGTTCCTGTTTTGTACTATGCTTGGATTACTATTTTTGCAGTACATGACAAGAGGGGACCCGATGAAAAACATTCTTTTTTTATTATCAAGTTTATTAATCTGCCTGTCTGCACAAGCCCAGGATAAAGCGCCGGCAAATATTTTTGTTTATACCAGCTACTTTAGCTGTGATGCCAGTATGCTGTCTTCAGCCAATTCCCTGTTTAAATCAGAGCTTTCTCCCATTTATCAACAAGCGGTGAAAGATAAGAAAATTTTGGGTTGGGGCTGGATGTCTCATCATACGGGAGGCTACTGGAACAAAGCACTCTATCATATTGCCCCTTCGGTGTCTGGCCTACTGAACGCACAAAATATCATGAATGAGCTGGGAGAAAAGAACAAATCAGATAGAGACAACCTGTTTAACCGCATGTGTGATCGTCATGAAGACTATATCTGGAAGGTGATCGCCGGCAACAAAGGCAATAAGCGCGGCAAAGTAGGCCTTTCTATGTATATGGAATGTGATATTGCCAGTGAAAAGCATGCCGATGATATTGTCAAATCAGTGTTCGCCCCCATGCTTAACCAGGTAGTAGACAAGGGACAATTCACCTCCTGGGGCTGGCTTGAACATATCATTGGCGGCAAGTATCGCCGATTGGCAACCATGACAGCAGAAAACTATGACGACCTGATCAAAACCAGAGCTAAGCTTAACGAGAAAATGTTTGGCAAAGACGCCCCAAAAGAGGCACTGGAATTTACTAAAATTTGCGGTTCACACCGCGATTACCTTTGGGATTTAACCATAGAATCTACTCAAAACTAATTTAGACGGATACTAAGGAGAATAATGATGATGATTGCAAGATGGTCCATCGATGCTAAATTTGGCCACAAACCCGAAGTGGTTGAGTCCCTGTCACACTGGTTCAAAGAGATAGGCTCACAAATAGGCTGGCATAGGGACAAGTATCGTATTTTGACCGGTTCGGTGGGTGCGCTGGAGTCCAGCGTGATATCGGAGGTGACGGTGGAGAGCCTGACCGAACTCAATGACTCCTGGCAAAAGCTGGGCGAGATTGACGCCCACAAGGAGTGGAGCCGTGCTCTTGAACCCCATGTGGTATCCGGCAGCCAGAAGTGGGAAATTTACCGAGTCATAGATTAATACCAAGTGAATTAATTGATCACTTAGCGAGAATTAAAAGGCTAAGAGGCAAGGCATTGATTGCAGAGAATGGTTATTCAGGACAATTGCTCCTGCATTGTCTAATTACCTACATCCATGTAGGGCCCTTGTCAAAATCAAAACGTAAGCATATAAGCCTTTTAAACTCGCCCTTTGGGAGCTCATTAGCAAGCTGATAACTTCACAAAATTAATGAAATATAGAGCGACTATGTTTAAATAATTTTGTTTGCTCTAAGTTCGCTAATGCAGCTCTAAGTTGGTCAATTTATTATTTCAATTGGTATAAGGGCCTGTTGCTCTTTCAAGATTAAATTTTGAAAAATAAAAATCCCCCACCGAAAACGGAGAGGGATTATTATCTTTAACTAATAAGAGTTGTTGCTCTAGAGGCTGTTTTAATCCGACGACTCCGGAGCATCCATACCGCTTGCCAGTAAAAGTTCACCAAGTTCCACCAGTTTTTCCATATAGCCATTGATATCCGCTTGTAAGCCGGTAACTATAATTTGAACTTCAATAATGCTGGCTTTTATTTCAAGCCGTTTGCCATATAGCTCCTCAAATTTTTGCTCCATTTCGGCTCTATTGCTGTCTTCTTCACAGAAACGCAGGCATTCAGACAGCTCTCTTAACTCTTGCGCAATTCCATGGCTCTCACTTTCCAGTTCTTCAACAAAATGATGATAAGCCTCTACCCTGTGATGCAAGTCTTGCTTCGCCTGCCATTTTTGCTCTATCTCACTAAAAATCTCTTCGCCATCTTCATTAACTTGATAGCCTTGCAATTCCAGCTCATTAAATTGCTCTTCAAGATCCGCTATTTGTGCATAAAGCTCTTCCGCCTGGAAGTGCACACTTCTTAAACTGGCGCCAGTTTCCTGCCTGATTAAACGCAAACAGGCTACAGCCTCTTCCTGGTCAAAGCAGTGTTCAGTGTGTGTAAAGGCAATATCCCTGTCTATTTCAGGCAGTTGATAACTGTCATCATCTTCATGTTCGTGTTCATGCTCTTGCGCCAAGTAGTCTTGTATAACAACGATAAAATCTTCCTTGATGCCTAAAACTGGGCTGAGTATTTCAAGTTGCTGGTAACCAAGTTCAATAACATCCAAATGCAATTTGATATTTTGTGCTTCCAGCTCATCTATTTTTGCTTCCAGCTCTGCGATTTCGTTTTCATCCTGGGCCTGTTCCAGCGCCTGATAGAGTTCGGTTAATTGCAAGTGCAACTCATGGGCCTTTTCAAAATAGTTCGCCTTTTGACCCTCTAATTGTTCCGATTCCAGGTAATGCACTTCCATGGCTTGATAGACTTCATCCAGTTGCTCGAACAGCTGGCCTTTCAGCTCGTTGTCCGGCGTTTCGTGGACCTCTTCCAGCAATTGATAGAAACTTTCTTCTAACGCCTGATCTTGTTGCCAAAACGCATTAAACTCCTGTTCAAGCTGGGCAAATTCCTCTTCAATGCAATGGTAGGGGTCTTCTTCAGCCGAGCAAGTCTCAATATGTGAACCTGAGTTCAGTGGCTGCGACAGGGGTTGTGCATAAGTAGTCGCGCTCAGTAGTAAAGCGCAAATAACAGAAGTGCTTAGTTTTGTATGTTTCATATTAATTTACCTCAAAAACAACAGTGATAGTGAAGTGCGTAAATAATTAAAAAATACATGCCAAAAATGTAGTGACAGAAACCTTGATCGGCTTCAAAAAGAAGGGAGATTTTATCTCGCCAGCTTAGGCAGCCCCACGATCAATAGAATAATCATTCCTTAGACTGGGAGCTTTGCGTCCTAGGCTTTCACCTAGTTTGCCATTTTCAACCTGCATTAAACAGCCTAGACCCAAAACCTGGCTTGCACAACAATTTTATACTTAAATTTCATGAATTTACAAAGATTTAACACAGAGTTAATATTATTAATAATCCCTTAATGTTATTAATAATCCCTTAATAATATTGCGTAAGGGGCAGACTTGTTTGGAAAAACAAATTATTAATGCAGGCCTATAGTTTTTTATATCTGACCTATTGGTTGTTCAAAAGCTCAACCTTGGCATCCTGCTAACGACAGTAAAGGCTTTCGAAGCATTATTTCATGCCGAGAGTTAACACGGAAACTTTACCGTTTGCACCGGCCAATAAAAACCTCTGCTTATCACTGGCCAGGGTATAAAAGCCATGACTTCTTTCCGGCCTGGCATCATTCTCTAATACCTGCCAGCTGTTGCCATGGTCAAAGGAGATATCATTGCCGGTTTTTCCGGTAGTGATACAGATATTCGACTGACAGGAAAATGCGGTTCTTAAGCCCTGGTTGCCGCTGTTGACCTGTGTCCATTTGTTTTCTAGCCAGGTGGCCATATTGGGGTATTGTCCCGGCCGGTTTTGGTAATCTCCCCCCACCACAAACACCTGTTGCTTGCTGTTCAGCCCCAGGCCGTAGCCACCGGCAGTTTGTGTTTCACTGTATATCGGCACAGGGCTGCGCTGCCAGCTCTTGCCATGATCACTGCTATAGTAAACGGAAGCGGAATAGCCGCCGGTAGTGAGCCAGGCCTGATCCTTTTCGCCAACGATAAGGGTATTGCCACTGGCGGCAAAGGCGGCCTCCTGCTTGTTCATTTCAGGTAATTTGTCTTTTGCAACCCTTTGCCAGCTCTTGCCACCATCACTGGTGCGCATCACCACATAGAAGCCATCCACGGGGTCGCCCATTAACAGGCCATTGTCTTCATCCCAGAAGGCAATAGCATCAAAGAAGCCTTCTTTATCCGGGTTTTGATAGAGCAAATGCCAGGTACTGCCGCCATCCTGGGTTTTAAACAGGGCAGATTGATGGCCACTGCCAATACCCATCACTATCGCGGTATCTTTATCAAATAATGCTATATCCCTGAAATCGGTCGCTATATCAAAAAAAACAGACTTATTCTGCCAGCGCCTGCCGCCATCCTGGCTGACAAAGACACTGTTATTGGCGCCTGTTACCCACATGGAGTTGCCGATAACCGCCGAGCCGCGTAGCGAGGGTTTGCCCTGCATTTGTAATTGCAGCCAGTGAATACCTGACGTACTGCTATTCTCGGCCTTTGCCTGGCCGCCAAGCAAAAAGGAGGATATTGAGATAAAACTCAAGGCAAAAATCGAACGTATTAGCATAGTAATTGATTTTGTATACAAAATTAGGTTATCAATACTATTTATCATTCAGACATTGAAGGCAAGCTTTGCTTGAGCAAAAAAAAGGGACCAGGCTAAATCAATAACCATGGTCCCCCCGGTCTGGAGAGGGTAGATAACCAGGCCTTTAAGCTAGTTAGATAGCAAGTGCCGGTTATCAAGTATTTATCAGGCAGCCTTTTTGAGCGGCACCACGACCTGCTTTTTTGGCCCACGCTCAAGCAACTGGCTGGCAATGCCGGCAAGGAAGATCAACAACAGCACATAGAGTGGCCTATAATCGGTATCCACTTCGCTGACCTTGACCTGCTGTTCCAGTTTCTGCCCCGTCACTTGCTCTGTCTGTGCTTGTGCCCATGTTTGTTCTACAGGAGGCTGTACTTGAGTCTCAGGCAACTGCATCTGTTTTAATGCGTCAGACAAGGGCGTTAAGCCAAAGCCAACCGCTTGGGTATCAACATACTCGCTAAACTTGTCATTGTCAGTCGCCACATCAAACTCTGCAGCCAGTTCGGTATAGGTTGCCACCATTTTCTTGATGGTTTCACTGTCCGCCTGCCAATAGCCCTTGCGCACCGCTTCCAGCATGCGTTCAAGGATCTGGGCCAGGGAATGAGCATTGTGCTGCTCAAAGAATTCCCTCATATCCATTTGATATTTGTCTTCGACATAGACCTCGAAGAACTCCTGCCATTGGTCATCGCGCACCGCCTCCGGCGCCATCACTTCCCAACCCCACATATTGTTCATGCGATCCAAAATGGCCGTGGCGCCGGCATAACCCGACTCCTGCATCGCCTGGATCCAGCGGGGATGAAAATAGCGGCTGCGTAGTTCCTGGTTAAGAAAGTCCTGCATGGTCTGGGCCTTGATATTGTCCTTGCGGCGCAGGTTGGAAACATACATTTGTGGCGTTTTACCATCCAGATGACGCACCGCCAGGCCTATGCCGCCAAAATACTGGAAAGGGTCGTCATTGGTCATCAAGGCATAGAGATTGGTGGAACGGGAGAAAATCACCCCATCCGTACCCGATAGGACCTTGCCATACAAACCCTTTGCAGAGACGTTTTCACTCCAGCGAGACTCATCCTTACCAAAGGCAAATCCCATGCGATCCAGGTACAGATTTGCCAGCTTGCTATCATCATCCCAGGTGTCTGAGGCCAGGGCGGTGGCATTAAGCCCGGTACCATAATTGCCCGTTTCATTGGAAAAGATACGGATGGAAGACAGATACTCGGCATCTTCCTTAGTCTCGCCTTTTTCCAAAAGCTCCTGTTCTAATGCCTGGCTGTGACGATAAACAAAGTTATTTTCTTCCTTAAGCTTGGCGACTTTATCTATCGCCTTGGCCAGCCATAGCATGACATTGGGGAAGGCATCGCGGTAAAGGCCTGTTGCGGAGATCACCACATCAATACGCGGACGACCAAGCTCGCTATAAGGGATGACTTGGGTATCAATCACATTGCCCTGCCTGTTCCATTTCGGCTTAAGACCCAGGGCATGAAGGATCTGGGCTTCCAGTGCCCCCTGGTGACGCATGGTTTCCAGTGACCATAAGGAGAAGGCCAGCTTTTCCGGGTATTTGCCGTGCTTGCTGCGATAGTCGGCTATGGTTTGCTCCATCAGGGCGACACCGGCCTGATAGGCCTCTTTGGACGGCACCTTGGCCGGGTTAAAACCTATCAGGTTCCTGCCCGTTGGCGCGGCATCCGGATTACGGATAGGGTCACCACCATAACTGACCGGAATATAATTGCCTTCCAGCGCCGCCATCAAATTTTTAATTTCGGCAATTCCCTGAAAATTCTGCCAATATTGCCTGGCCGTCACCAAATCACTGGCCAGCTTGTCGCCCAGGCCGCCAAGCTCTTCACCAGCCAGGGCTCTTTTAAGCAGTTGAAAACCGTCCAGGGCAGCCAGGTTTCTGACATTTCGCTGATCAAACTCTAGTTCCGCTGTCAATGCCAGGCCATTCTCCTTCTCATATCTGGCGGCACGCGCGGCAAAGTCATCCCCCAGCATTTGGATAATGGTCGAGATCTGGTGCTCTTCCTTGGGCAATAGACCGAAAATATGTATGCCCAGTGGCTGGCTTTGCTGCGCCAGCTCATTCAGGTGATCCTGAATCTTGCTGATATTGGCTGCCAGTGCCTGATAATCCACCTGCCGGTTATCTGCGTTGACGAAGGTCGATTTCTCAAGGGATAAGTCCTTTAAAATATTCAGTGTCTCTGCCTCACTGACGATTTGCCTTAGGGTATTGTCCTTGGTCTGCCCCTGCTCAAGCATCAGGTAGTTGTTAATCAGCTCGCTTAAATTAGCCACCTCGGCATAAAGACCCGCCTTGGCAAACCCTGGCGTTAGATGGCTGACCATGGTGGCCCGGCCGCGACGTTTCGCCTGCATGGCCTCGCCGACATTATCGATAATATAGGGATAGAAAACCGGCAGGTTGCCTATCGCCAGGTTAGGCGCATCATACACCGACAGGCCTCTTTCCTTACCGGTTAGCCACTCCTGAGAGCCATGGGTGCCAAGGTGTATATAGGCATCGGCAGCAAATACTTTCCGTGCATAAAGGTAAATGGCCAGGTAGCCGTGGTTAATCGGCGTCTTGGTGCTGTGGTACAGGTTCGCATGGGATTTGGCGTCTTCTCCCCTTACCCCTTGTGGCAGAACGATAAGATTGCCCAGCTTCATGCGCGGAATAACAAAGGCGCTTTCGCCCTTATGATGGGTTAGCATGCCACTTTCACCGGGCTCGCCCCAGCGCTCAATGATAGGCGCACGGACATCTTCCGGCAGGGCATTGAACCAGTCCAGGTAGGTGTTGAGCGGCAGATAGTCGGCCAGGTCTTTTTCAATCAGGCCAGAAGTGTCTTCTTTGCGGTAATAGGGCCTCAACAGCTGGCCGGCCGCTTCAATCAAGTACTCGGCTTCCTTGACATCCACCTGGTAGCCCTTGGTTGACATGGCCCTGGCGATTTGTTCGATGGATGAAGGCACATCCAAAAAGGCGGCGCCAATATTTTTCTCGCCCGGAGGGTAATTCCAGATAAAGGTGGCGACTTTCTTGTCATTATTCTTAATATGGGCCAGCCTGGCATGATTATAGGCGCGCGCCACCAAGGCGACCATTTGCGCCTTAATAACTTTTTTCGCGCCCTTTTCGGTCGCGGCAATAATATTGGGATCCGTACTGCCGGTGTCTTCCGGCATCACCAGGAAAAATGGTGTCAAAGAAGGAGAAATACCAGCATGGTCCATGGCAAACTCTGCTTCATTGCCTTGGGTATAATTCAGGGCATGGATCACCGGCACGCCCAGCTTTTCAAACTCGGCCCGGCGTTTTTCCACATAATGCAAGGCCCGGTAATTGATCATCAAATCGACACGGCTCCGACCGGCATCATCCATGAGTAAATCAGTATATTCCAGCGGCTCGTCGTTGCCTTCAAAAAAGAAACCAAATGCCTTGGCGCCTTTGCTTTCAAGACCCTTGATCATGGCATCGACCACCTGCTGCTGTTCATAATCCACCACACTGCGGTGCATGCCAATGGCAACAACGGGTTGTTGAGCTTGGGGGTTTAACCAGGCAAAAAAGCCCTGCTCGTCTGCCGTTAACTGACCGGTAAAGTCGTAATGATACAAGCCGACATTGGGTATTAGTACCGGGGCGGGCGCCTTGGTATCCGTTAACGAGAAAACCTCGGATTCAATAAAAGTCATCAAATTGCCGTAGTTGCTGCGACCGGCATTGTTGTAATAGGCGGCAAGCTGATTACGCTTGGCCTCTGTCAGCCCCTGGTTCATCTTCTTATTCGCCAAATCCCCCAGGGAGATCACGGGCACCTCAGGGTAGGCTTCAACATGGCTTTGATACTTGGCAAACATAAACTTGCTTAGCGCCGGGTTAATGCCATCAAGCAAGACCAGCTGGGCGTTTTGCCAACGAGCAGCAACTTCTTCATCCGACTTGCCCTTGGTGGAATAGTTGTTCAGGGTAAAGGCCTTATTTTCGGCCAATGACAGTAACAGCTCGCCTTTAGGTTTGGAGGCATGGCCGGACATCAGCAAGAGTACTTCCGGCTTGTCGGCCGACAACGCCTGGGGAGCTAGTAAATACACCATGCAAAACACAAGGAACAAATTAAATAATTTCATGCTAGTTAGCACCCGCTGATTGATTCTCTTGAGACTTGCCTTCAGGCACATAAACAAAGCTGCCGTCCGCCATCTTATAGGCAACACCGGCACGCATGCCTTCACCCGAGCCAATGTCTCCGGTAGATTTATACTGTTTGATCTCCTTGCCTTCCTTAACGATCACTTCCATATTTGGCTTGCCGGCATTCTTTACCACGGTGACATCGTCACTGGAGAACACATTTAACGGGTTTTGCGCCAGTGCAATCAGGAGAGCGGCAATGATCACCAGAAAAACATCTACCAGGTTAACGGCACTGACAATGGGGTTAAGTTCTTCATCTTCATCTAAAAAACGCATGATACTAAATTCCTATCCCTGAGCCTTAAAGCTGCGCACATTAATAAGTTCATTGGCACACCAGCGTTTTTTGACCGATGCCGGCCAAAAGGTCAGCGAAGAAATCACCAGGCCCCAGATCACCGCGGCAAAGGCAATGATCAGGTTTTCACTTATGCCCTGAATATTGCCGTCAGCCAAAGCCTGAAGCGCCGGCCCCATGGGGATCATGGTGGCAATCAGGCCCAGCATGGGGGCGATGCGGGTCACTATGCGCAGGGTTTCCATATGCTTTAAAGCGACAACTTCCATCTCGTCTTCACAGGCGCCCGGATTTTTAACAAAGTAATTGTGAATAGGGTAGCCGGCCAGCCACTCAGCCTGTCCTGATTTAATTTGACGCACATAGGCGACCGCGTTCTTTTTTCTTACCAGGTATTGAGAAACAAAACGTCCCAGGGCATAAACGGCATAGATTAACAATAAGACAATGACCAAGATCACTGGCGTCATCAACAAGCTTGATACCTGAGCCATAATATTTTCAACAGACTGAATGTTCACTTTAGCTACTTCTCCTCGATAAAAGCCAAAACAATCTAACTTAAACCAGATACAAAGTAAATCTAAATAATAATTATTCCTATTTGTGTTTACATAGGTTTTTTTCTGTGTATGATAGATGGCGATTAGAATGTAAGAAGCCCTAGTGAAACCAATCAGCATTTGTGAAGTAACTAGGGCGTGTTGAACTTTCAGGTTTATTTTGAACAAAATCTAAACTTGAGCGTTCAGCACGCCCAAGGCTCTCGTTAACTTAAATACACCCCAAGCGTTTAAGTTAAACAAGTTGCTCTGCAATGTTGATTGGTCTCACACTCTCTAAGGAAAAAATAATCTCATGTTTAAACCAACTCCTTCGCTAGTCGCCTGTGCGATCTCCGCGTCATTATTGGCGATGTCAACGGCAGTAGCGGACGACAATATTGACACGGCAGTTGAAGATATTGCCCTGGATATGGAAGTCATAGTTATCAGTGGTTCTCGCACCGAGAAAGCACTCAAGGATGTTGCAGGAAGCATTTCAGTGATTACCCATGAAGACATAGAAAAACAAGCTATTTCTGATATGAACCAACTGTTTAAGTATGACCCCAGTATTCAAATCACCGGCAAGGTGGGTGGGGCACAAAACTTCCTGGTTCGTGGCATGGGTAGCGACCGTGTGCTGATGATCAAAGACGGCATGCGCATGAACGAAGGCTATGGTGCCAACGGCCTCAATGATATTGTTGGCCGCGGATTTATCGAAACAGATACCTTAAAGCAGGTGGAAGTGGCCAAAGGCGCAGCCTCCTCCCTGTACGGTTCGGATGCCCTGGGCGGCATCATAGTCTTTACCACCAAGGATGCCAGCGACTATCTAAGCGAGGGTGAAACCTTTGCCAGCAAAGTAAAACTGGGCTATGCCGACAATAACCAGCAGGCCAATATAGGCACGACACTTGCCTTGAAAACGGGTAATTTTGAACACCTGCTAAATCTGAGTTATCGCGATGGCGAGGAAGAACAAAATTATCAGGAAAGCGATGCGCCTTTTGCCATAGACTCAAGCAGCCTACTTTACAAGGGCAAGTATAAGCTCAATAACACGGATTACTTCAGCTTTACTGCCGATATCTGGCAGCAGCAAGCCAAGGGTGACAGCGCCGATGGCCTGCTCTACTACTTTAGAGGCCTGGCGCCATATGGCTATAATATTGCCAAGGAAAACTCAACCAATAACAAAGACACAGAGTCTTTTAAGCTAGGCTATCACAGTGAAACGCCAAGCGCTTTTTACGACTTGCTCAATATAAACCTATATAAAAATAAATCGACTCAGGAAGACGAGGAGTACGGTTTATTGGATATCAATGCCCCCATGTTTGGCGTAGTTGAAATGCGCGATATGTGGAAAACCTCGGACTATGAACAGGACACCATAGGCCTGCTGTCCAATGCCAGCATCAAAATCAATAACCAGCATACCTTAGGTTATGGCCTGGACATTGAAACGACCGAAAGCACCCGCACCGTACATGAATACAGAGAAGTGGCCGGTGAAACCACCAAGGATGTGACGACAAACAAGTTTCCACAAACGGATACCTTCAGGGCCGGCATCTTTATTAATGACGAAATAAAGATGTTGGACGGCCGATTGACCTTAACACCAGGCATTCGTTTTGACCGTTATGAAATGGATCCTAACGGCGCATTAAAGGCCGACGGTGTCAGCGAATTTGCCAAAATTGACGAAAATCATACCTCGTTAAACTTTGCCGCTTTGTATAAGCTTTCCGATGATGTTGCTGTCTTTGCCCAGTACGGCCAGGGCTTTAAGGTACCAGCCTATGATCTGGCCTATATCGAGCACTATAACCAGGCAACGTCCACCTATATCTATGAAATCATCCCCAGTGACGACCTAAAGGCGGAAGAAAGCGACAGCTATGAGATTGGACTTCGTGGCCAAATCAATGACTTTGCCTTTAACTCGGCGATTTATTACAACAAGTATGACAACTTCCTGGCCATCCAAGTGGTCAGTAGCGAGCAGGTCCTTAACGAAGACGGCAGCTTTTCCCATCAGCACGACAAATTCCAATACCAGAACATAAACTCTGTTACCATCAAAGGCATAGAGGCCGCGGTAAGCTATTACCTTAACGATAATATCTCGCTATTTGCCAATGCCTCATTGCAAGACGGCAAAGACGATGGCACGGACGAGTATATCGACAGTATCAGCCCGTTGTCAGGTGCAGCCGGTATCAGCTATGAAGCACAAAACTGGTCGACAGAAATGGTGATGAACTGGGCCAAGCGTATGACAAAGGTCAACGAAGGCAAGGCCGAAGTGGCAGGCTATGGCGTTATCGACTGGATCACTCAGTATGAGCTCAATAGTGATTTAAAAATCAACCTGGTGGTCAATAACCTGTTTGATAAGGAATATGTCCGCTACGTTAATGTCGCCGGCCATGCCGTAGACTCTTCATTTGAGAATATAGCGGAAGCGGGTAGAAACTTTTCCGCGACCGTTTCCTATAACTTCTAATCAGAAAATGTAAAGTTTAATTAGTCGAAGTCAAAGAACATCAGGCGTGGGGAGTGCCGGCCATATCACTCTCCCCCTGATGCTCTCTGTTCCCTTTCCTTACCTATGACACCCCATGTACTCGCTTCATACGGTCAACAAAGGCCAGGGCAAAGCGCTGCGGCGATTCCCTGTCCATATTAAAATATAGCGACGGCTCAATAAGCTCGGCTTCCATCAGGGCAAAGCCATCATCATGACGGACAAAGTCGACCCTGGCATAGAGGGGCATTTCATTGATAGCCGACAGGGCCTTGGTTGCAGATGCCACCAGCTTGGCTTCCGGCTCTATGGTCTTTAGCTGACCGCCATGCTCTTCCTGAACCCTGAAATCATCCTGCTTGGGTGTTTTTAGAATGGAGTGGCTGTATTGGCCGTCAAAATAAAAGCAGGAATATTCCCCTTCACTGATAATGTGCTCCATAAAGGGCTGCACCATAAACTCACAATGAGTAAAGATATTTTCAAGCTCCGGGAGCTTTTCCCGGTAGTTGTCCCGGGTCAGCCAAAAGGTATTGTCGGCATTGGCACTGATCCTGGGCTTGATCACTATTTGTGAAGTATCAAAGTGTTCAAAGTAATCGGCGACATCCTCGGCAATAAAATCCGTTTTCCACAGGGTAGGCACTATGGTTACGCCGTTGAGCTCCAGTCCCCTCAGGTAAGTTTTGTCTATATTCCAGCGGACAATATCCAGGCTGTTTTCCAAGATGGCGCTAGAGGCCTGGATCTGCTCAAGTACCTGCAAAAATGCGCCGGCATCGTCCTGATAGTCCCATGGTGTGCGTATGATCACGGCATCAAATTGATCCCAATCGACATTTTTAGCACGCCAGGACACCACATGGGTTTGCCAACCCAGGTCCCTTAACGGCGCATCGCACAAGTAATCGTAGGCTTCAAAGTCATCAAGACAATCCATGGATAATATCGCGCAATTTTTCATTTATCTGTTCTCTTCCTGCCATTAAATTGTATACATTCTGCATACCCTATCAGACTAGAACTTTCTGACAAGCTCAATTAAATAAAAAGACGAATTCTTCCTATAATGTCAGTACACAAGGGAAATAATTTAGTAGTATCTATGCTGTTAAATAAATAAGGCATAAACACTAAGAAAAGATGTTGCATATTGACGATAAGATACTTGCAGATATTGGCCGCGGATTTTCCGTACCGGCCCAACCCGAATTGCTGATTAAGCTGCAAGCGTTAATGTCTGAAGCTGAGCCTAACCTTAATGCCATCGCAGAGACCATAGCCAAGGACGTTGCCGTCAGCGCCACTATTCTGAAAACCATTAACTCTCCCCTGTATGGCCTGGCCCGCACCGTATCAGATATTAAAAAATCCGTGCTTTATATCGGCCTGTCCGGCATCACCACCCTGGTAACAAGCAGCTTGATCAAGCAGAGCTTTGAGCAAAACAAGTGCAGCATAGCACTGGAAGATTTCTGGAATAATGCCACCAATATTGCCAATACCGCAGTATTTATTAATAAGTCACTTAAGCAAAAGTTGCCAAGTGAAAAGCTCTTTACCCTTGGCCTGTTTCACGACTGTGGTATTCCCGTGATGGCGATGAAGTACAAGGATTACCAGGAAACCTTGACCCATGCCATGAATACCCCCAGCGAGCTGTTGACGGATATAGAAGAGAGCATCTACCAGGTTAATCATGCCACCATAGGCTATTATGTCGCGTCCTCCTGGCGCCTACCCAAGGATATTTGCCAGTTAATACTGCAACATCATGACCGCCAGTATTTACACAGGCTGGAACAGAGCGAATCCCAAAAGGCCTTTGCCATCTTAAAGATGGCGGAAACTATTGTCCATCAGCACAAATACTTCCGTGACTGTGCCGACTGGCCCTATCTGCAAGACTCGGTTATGACCCTCTTGGATATCGACGAAGAGGATATCCAGGACATTATCGACGACCTGCATGATCAGTTGCTGTAGGTAAAGACACCTTGCTGTTTCATGATTTTTTGGTGGCCAGTGGTCAAGCTGTCTGCCAGCGAGAAACCGCCAGTGGTCCGCTCAAGGTTTTCGAAAACGAACAATACCGCTGGTTTACCCTGGCAGGAGAAGCCATACAGGGGGCCATGGATAAAACCCAACCGGAAAAGGTCATCATGCCCACCATACAGGCCATGCTACTGTTTCTGCTTTGGCCCAAAGGCTCGCAAAAGGTGCTTAACCTGGGCCTGGGCAGTGCCGCCATTGAACGGGCATTGGCAACGCAGGCAGGCATTGAAGTCACCTCGGTTGAACTAGAGAGTGAAGTGGTACTGATGGCCGAACAGTTTTTTCAATTTAAGCCGCCAGCCCCTGTGGTTCATGCCTGTGCCGATGCCTTTATTAAACAAAGTAGCGAGTGCTTTGATGTTATTCTTATTGATCTCTTTAGCCAGGAGCTGCACCCCGCCTTTTTTAACTCTGCTCAATTTTGGCAAAATACGGCACAGCGCCTGACACAGGATGGCCAGGTTTTTATTAACCTCTACCCCAAAGATGAAAAGGACTTGCTGGAGGTGCTTCTGCTGCTTAAACCCCTTTATCAACACATGCTGATGATAGAGCTAAAGGACTTTAAAAATATTATCCTTGTTGCCAGCCAGCAAAGCCTGTCGAAAATCAATCTGGAAAATATTAGCCAAGACAGCCGCTATAGCCGGCTAACCGATAACTTTGCCCTTCACCTGAAAAAAATATTTCCCTTAGCGCCCGCTAAACAGGGCTCTCTCCCTTAACCCCAGTGTTAGCTAGAGCGACTTAAGTACAGCGCCCCACTGGCGCATTTTATCCTTGTCTATGCCCATTTTTTCCAGGGCAGCTAACGGGTACTGTTTAACTTCAGCCCTTTTGAGCCTTTCATCCAAGGCCAGGGCGCCATAAAGTGCGGTCAGGGGAAGAAAGCCTGAATTGGCGCATAGGTCCGGCCTGTGGTGAAAAGCCACGGCTTCCACAACATTGTTATGCATGCCCCAAAGCCCAAGCAAATAGGCGCCTATCGCCATATGGCTTTGACCAAAGACATGCTGCTCCACGATGAAATCCGCCTTGCCCTTGGCCGCCATGATTTTAAGCACCTTGCGGTATTCCTCCGGTTTATTTACCGCCAGCACCAGCTTGCCGACATCATGCATCAGCCCGGCAATAAAGGCGTGATCACAAACTATGGCCGACTGCTTCTCATGCTTGGCTATGGCCTTGGCCGCAATACCTGTATAGAGCCCCTTTTCAGAGATGGTTTCTAGATTGAATCCTTCACCCAGGCTTTCGTCCAGCATATCAAAGACGGTGACATTGCAAACCAGGCCACGAATAACATCCATGCCCAGGAAGGAAGAGGCCTCTGCCGGGGAGGAGATTTCCCTCTTCAGGCCAAAAAATGCCGAATTGACCAGCTGCAGAATTTTCGCCGAGAGCCCGATATCCTTTGCTATTACCTCTCCCACTTGCTCCATGGTCGAGCTAGGGCTAAACATAAGCTCGTTGAGTTCCTGATAAACACTGGACATACTTGGCAAGGTATTGAGCTTACTGGCCATGTTTTCCAGTTCTTCATTGTTTAACAGCTTTTGCAGCTTCAAAATTCTGTCTATGCTTGCCTTTAGGGCATTGATATCACAGGGCTTGGCCAGATACTGGTGAGCCGTGGTCGCCGATTTCAACACCATTTCAAGCTCGGAATGGCCAGACAATATAATGCGGGCGGTATGAGGGTAGAGTTTTGCCACTTGCGTTAACAGTTGCGCACCATCCATTTTAGGCATCTGCATATCGGTGACGACCACGTCAACCGGGCACTCCTGCATGGTGATCAGGGCTTCCTGGCCACTGGTGGCAAACAAGGTCTGCCACTCCCCCCGCATTTTTCTCAGTACCCGCCTAAGACCATTTAAAACCGAAGGGTCATCATCAACAAAAAGCACTCTTCTCATACCAGCCTCCAGGGCATGCTGAAATTCGCATCTTGAAGTGGATTGGGTATATATCTGTCCATGATCCTTTTTCCCTATTTATCGGTCATATTGATAATTGGGGGTTAAAGCATTCCCCTTGATCACACCAGTTTGCATGATTATTTAGTCACTTAAGGCTAGAGGTAGGACATAAGAGTAAATAATCATGCGCTATGGTATAAGTCTAGCCTGCGATTTCACATATGCGAGTTCATTACCCTGACCGGCGTTTAACCCAGCCAGTTTTCGCCAATTGGGTCAATGATTAAGTCATGGGCACTAGGGGCTGTTGACCTTTGTTTATATTAAACAAAGATAAACAGCCCCTAGAGTTTAAATGCCTGGCTTTTTTTATTGCCCTGCTGTTCAGCAGCCTTTCTTGCTTGGCGAACATGGCTTTCCGCCGTTGCCGCTAAATGCTGATAATTGGAGTAGAAGGAGCTTCTGTTTTCAAACTCCAGACGCAGGGTATTCGCCTGCGCCGTGATCTTAAAAAAGAGTTTAGGTTTACTTGCCAGCCAGCTTTTATACTCCCTTTCTTCCGGTTGGCCATGCAATTCTTCCAGCCAGTGGTAGTGTTTATCCCTGGTATAAACAAAGACTTCTTTACCTTGTTGCGGGCTAAAGTTAAAATCCGGCTTGCCAAACTTGTCCTTGATTAACCTGCGCCACTGGTAATGAATTTCCGGCAAAAAATCCAGTGTCATGGCGTAACGTACCAGTTCATCTTCATTGAATATCACTATACCTTCGGCGTCACTGACCTGACGGCCAAAAATACCGGCTAGCCTGGATTGCTTGTATTGAGTATGTTTAGATCTCGCTTCTTCGCTAAGTTTTTCCAGCTGCTTATAGGCCTTTTTGTCCCCTTCTTTGGCCTTCACCTTTAGCTGGGGGTAATTTTCAATCAGATTTAATTCCTGCTGCACTCTTTCATCAACTTTACCGCCAACACTTAAGGCATAGAAATCAAGAGCGACTCCGGCATATATCTTGTCAACGTATTGACGGCATGCCAGGGCGTAGCTGCCATATTTAATACAATCATTATAAATAACATCTCGGCTTTGCCGGGATTTGGGGTCTAACAGGGTTAGCTCTATATCAGTCTGAAAAAATTTTATAAATTTCTGTTTACCGGCTACGGGGTTAAACTGGTTGAACTTGCCTAAAATGCCCCCTTTAAACTGCCCCTGAGCAACGCGGGCATTGGCTTGTAATAACTGCTGAACGGCGGCATATTTCTGCATATTTTTTGCCTGCACTATCGACTCATACTTGTCCTGTTCCATGACACCCGCGGCATCTGTCATGCACAGGGGATAAAATTCAAGCCCGTCGAGTAAACCGTCATTACGTGCTTTCTTTATCCTTAAACTGCCACGTCCCGTGCGTCCATAATAAAAGCCATCTTCCCCTTCAATACCCTGGATTAACGCGATATTGTGCAAAGACTTCCCCTTACTATCAACAAATTCAAGGTGGTGTTCGGCCAGGGCAATTTCCAGAAAGTTGGCCTCATCAGTCATTAAGGCGAGCTGCCACCCCTGGCCCGTCGACAGGCTATGACAATAATCATTAAACTCTGGGTAGTCACTATTAAATGAAATCGGCGCCGTTTGTTTGGAAACGGCATAAAATCTATCATTGTGTTCAACGGTGAAAAAAGGGATATCCTTGGCCGCAGCATCACAGGCTTGGCCAAATAAGCATAGAAGTAACAGAGAAAATTTATACAACAGCCGACTTATCATTGGCATATTAAATTTCCTTCATCAATGAAGTTTTTAATGGTAATTAATACAAAGCGTAGGCAGGAATATCAACAAGATCAAACACGTCCAAAAGCCAAAGCCCTGCACCATGACACATCATTTCCCGGCAGATTATCACCCGCTTGATGGAAGCAAAGCAATACCTATTTACCCTGAAAAAAGTGTTTATTTTTTTTACAGCTTTTTGTTAAGGAAAATTAACCTTCTGTTAGCATTTTTTTATCCCCTTGAATTTGGAAATAAATTTTTTTAGGGAATGGTAAATGCATATATTGGCCTTAGTTTGACAGGCGAGCTGATGGTTAAGCTCGGGTAGGTGGTTTATGTATCCGGAACGAAGAAAAGCGAAAGTGAAGATTCAAGACTGTTTGGCCAAACTATCTATTCCCCAGGAAATCGCTTTGGTAAAAGCCTTTCAGCTGGGATATTCGCTGGAATTTACCCGGAAAACAAAAGCCGGAGTATTGGCCGTAGCCTGTAGAGCAAACTCTCTGTTGACTATTGATCAATGTGGTATAGCTAATTACAACCCGGAAATTAAGGTACGACATTAGCGTTGTTAAGTGGGGCATATTGTGACTGTATCCGGAATCAAGAAGGTTTTTTCACATTTTCATCGCAGGCGCAGACCGGTAGAAAGCCATGTCTGGTGGGACCATCTCAACTATGCACAAAAATTTGCCGTCAGTTCACTGTACCACTATGGTTATGAAATTTGTTTTGTCCGTAAGGAGAAACATGGCAGCCTGGTGATCATGTCGCTCGATGATAAACTGGCTACGGTAGATCAGGATGGCCTGATCGACACCAATCCCGACGTCAAATGTAGAAGATAAAGGCATCTGTCAGCTGACACGGGTCATCAACAATTAAATAAGGGGCCTGGTTCAGCCCCCTTCTAATCGGTTTATAGAGCCCTGAGGCGCCTGACTTCATCCGCTGGCAAGCCCAGCCACTGCAAAAATGACTGATGTTCAGCCGGATGCCTGACTTCAAAGGCCTGATGCCATTTGATCATTGTTGAATCATCCAGGCCAATTTCACGAAACAGTGCCACCCATTTTTCTTTGTTTATCCCCGTATTTGTCACTTGAAATCTCCTCTAGTTGGTATACGGCGACGCCTTATTGACGTCAGAAGTAATGCTAAAGGTTCGAGTGATAGACAGGTCAATAAAGAAAGTGAAAAAATTCACCAAATAAGAAAAGTAATTTTCTACAGACAATCTATTAGATCAAGCCCTGCTTAATGGCGATCAAAACTGCCCTGGTCCTGTCCCGGGTATGAAGTTTGGCGAGAATATTGGAGACATAATTTTTCACCGTGCCCTCGGCCAGAAAAATACTGGCGGCAATTTCCTTGTTGGAAAAACCACCGGCCACCAGTTTCAAAATTTGCTGCTCCTTTTCCGATAAGGCCTCAATTTCATGGCTGGTATCATAGCCCTGCTCCAGTTGCTTCATTACCACGGGTTCGGCAACAAAGCCGCCACCAGCCAGTTTTTTCACCGCATCCACCAGCTTTTCCAGCGAAACATCTTTAAGCAGAAAGCCGTTGGCTCCGGCCTGCAGGCTTTGCATAAAGAGTTCATTATCATCAAAGGTGGTTAGCATAAGCACGGGCAAGGTATTTCCCTGCTCCCTTAGCTTTTTCACCACATCAATGCCATTTAATTTCGGCATGCGAATATCCAGCAACAATACATCGGGTAAATTTTCCGATATAAGTTGCAGGGCCTGCTCACCGTCATCCGCCTGCCAGATAACCTTAAGGTCTTCGCTAAAGGACAATAGGCCAGCAATACCCTGGCGAACCAATAGCTGGTCATCAACCAGTGCCACGTTAATCATAATAGTCTTCCACCCTTATACTGAGCACACATCCCTTGGTACCCGGAACCAACTCAACTTCACCCTTAAAATCACAGAGTCTTTCTTTCATGCCACAAAGCCCTGAGCCATAAACCGGCTCGTTACAACCGACACCATTGTCAGAGAGGCTTATAACGACAAAATTTTCGCTTGTTTCGCTGGCCAATTCAAAACGGTTGGCCCTGCCATGACGCAGACCATTGCTGATCCCTTCCAGCAGGCAAAACACCAGCTGTTGCTTCAGCTTAAGGGATTTGATTTCCGCTGCGCTGGTCACATCAAGCTGGCAGTTTGGCAATTCGGCAACCAGGCCCTGAAGCATTTCAATCAAATCAAATTCATCTTCGGCCCGCATTTCCTTAACGACATCACGAACATCATTTAGCAGTTTCTTTGCCTGCAACAGGTTCTGTTCTAGAATAGGCTTTTGCTGATCAGGTACCTGATGTTTGGCCACCTCCAGGTTAAGTGACAAGGCCGTGAGTTGATGACCGATAACATCGTGAAGGTCACGGGAAATTCTCAACCTTTCCTGACGTTTGGTGGACTCTTTCAACATATAGCGAGTCGCCAGTAGCTCCTGGTTAATTACGCTCATTTCTTCCTTGGCCCTTTGCTCGCGAATGCTGATGTCTAAGGTGGAAAAGGCAAAAATTTGCAGAAAGAAAAAGATCAATACGGTGAAGATACCATCATGGGTATCGGCAAGAACCAGTATCAGGTAAAACAGGGCATTTATTGCCAGCAAGATTAGCAGTGCCCTGGGTTTGGAGAAATAAGCCGGCAACTGTGTGGCAATCAATACCAGCAATATGGGGGAAACCCTGTTGGTATCATAATAAGTCATCCACATCACCAGGGCTATCTGCACCACCAGTATCAAATAAATGCCCTGCTCTGTTAGCCTTTTCCTGGCCAGGACAATGCGTAAGAACAGCAGAAAAAAGATCACCAAACCGCAGCCGCGAAGCAGAATCGACGGCCAGTCAGATAGATTCACCAGAGTAAGGAAACTCACCAGAGACCAGGTAAATACCGCAGAACTCAGCAGTAGCCAGTCTTTCCTGTGTTCCTTTAATAAGCTTAGTTTCTTCATATTCCCGCTATATATTCTGATAGGTGTTGCCCGGATATTTACCGCCTCTGCACTGAGCCTTTCCCGGGTATAAATCAGACCAGCGGTAAAGGCCACGGAGTTAGAAAAGATCAATATCTATACTGGTACTTTTCTTCACCATAAAGCTGGCGTCCTGGTAATCCGGTTGGCCAAACTGGCCCTTGTTATTGCTAAAGCCGTATCCTTCACTGGGGATCCCCAGGATATTGGTATCCAGTTCCATATTGTCGTTTTCATCATGGTACATTTTGACCGCATATTCCCCGTCCGGAAGATTAGTGAAGGTCACCTGCTCCTTGTCACCGCTGACCTTTATCCTGGACGACCATTGTGACTTACCGCTGGTATAGGACTCTTCCCCGGAAAACAGGGCCACCAGCAAATGGCCCTGACTACTTGGAATACTGCTGACATTGATTTTCAGCTCGGCCGCCGTAGCATTGGTCATTAAAAACACGGTCGACAAGGAAGATACCGCAGTCAACATGGTACAGGCAAAGATTGTTTTTGTTAATGTTTTCATCATCATGGCTTATCCCTCACTTTTTTAACACTAGTTAGAAACAAAATACGGGATAAATAGTGCCGGAGTCCCGTCTCTGGCACATGTGCCAAAAGTCACTAATCGCCCCACACTTTTAAAAGCCAAGCAAAGATTGCAGAAAAATCCGACAGAAATCTAAGTGTAAACCCTTAGATCGAATGCGCGTAAACACGGATTACACCTTAGTTACAAATTCCCTATCGTAAAAATGCGACAAGCAAAAAGGTTAGTTAACCGGTGAAAACACCGCCGAAATACAAAGATAACAAGTTAACCGGCCAAGCATTATTTTGATTAGAAGGTGAGAACAATGAATAAGGTGACAAAGATAGCAGCACTGCTGGCGACATTAATTTCCGCGCCATCCTTTGCCGGATACAGCATAGACATCAATGAGGATCACAAGCTAACCCTGGGCGGCTTTTTTAAGGCCGACGTAAGGCATGTCAATGGTGATCTGGCCTATCGGGACTTCTGGGTTGCCAACAATGGCGTCAAGCAAGATACCAGCGAAACCCGGTTCAATATCCGCGAATCCCGTTTCAATATCAAATATCAGTACACTGACTTTACCGGTGTCCTGGAGTGGGATTTTTACGATGATCAGCAACCGACCGGCACCACGGAAACCGTCACCGGCGGCCATTCATTAAGGTTACGTCATGCCTATGTGCAAAGCGGCAACTGGAAAGTGGGCCAAACCTGGTCAACCTTTATGCCGCTGGTGTCCATCGCAGAAGCACTGGACTTTGGTGGTGCCCATGTTGCCCAGACCTTTGTTCGCCAGTCACAGGTTCGTTACACCAGTGGCGGCCTGGAGCTGGCCCTGGAAAATCCGTCAACTCAATCCGGTATCAGCCAAAGTGTCCCCGATGCCGTCGCCCGGTACACCCTCAAGGGAGACTGGGGACAGGTCGCGGTTGCCGGCCTGGTCCGTAATCTGGACAATGGCGGTGACATTACCAAGGCGGACGGCACTCAGTTTGCCTATAACATCCATGGCCGCATCAAGACCTTCGGCAAGGATGATTTCAGGTTCTCATATAACGGTGGACGCCCTGGACGTTACGTCGGGCCTGGTGCCAACATTGGCGATGCCGGCATAGACGGTGACATTTATGATGTTCAGGCCTATACCCTGGCCTACCGCCATTTCTGGACCGAAGACCTGCGCTCCAACCTCTATTTCGGCTCGCTGAAAATTGACGATCAAATTGGTACAGACGGCAAGAGCACGGATCGCCAGCATATCGCCATCAACCTGATGAAAAACATCAACGCCAAGACAAGCGTCGGCGTCGAATTCGGCAAGTATAAAACCGAATCCGGTGACTCTGATTACCTGCAGTTCTCCGTCAAATACGCCCTCTAGCCATCAGCCACAGGAAACAAGATCATGAAAAAATTATCACTATTAGTCGCAAGCGCCCTGGTTGCCGGAAGTTTTTCCAGTGCCGCCATGGCAGAAAAACGCATGTTGTTAAAAACACCGATTTACTATAACTCTGTCCTGCCCAGCCTGGGCTCAAGCATCCGCTATGTCGCCGACAATATGGAGACCTTGAGCGGCAAGAGCATGAAAATGAAGATCTACGAGCCCAACAAGCTGGTTAACCCGAAAGAGATCCTGGATGCGGTTTCCACCGGCAAGGTCCAGGCAGGATATGCCACGGCGGGTAACTGGGGCGGAAAGATACCGGCAGCCCGTCTGTTCTCCGCCGTGCCCTTTGGCCCGGAAGCGCCCGAGTACCTGGCCTGGTTCTATCACGGCAATGGCAACAAGTTGCATCAGGAGCTTTATGATGAAAACAACCTAAACGTTAAGGTCCAGGTCTGTGGCGTGCTGGCACCCGAAACCTCAGGCTGGTTCAAGGAGGAAATTAACAAGCCGGAAGATCTTAAGGGTTTGAAAATGCGTTTCTTCGGCCTGGGCGCCCTGGTCATGGAGAAACTCGGCGTCAGCACCGTTGGCCTGCCCGGTGGAGAAATATTCCCGGCGATTGAGAAGGGCGTTATCGATGCCACCGAATTTTCCATGCCGGTGGTCGACAAACGCATCGGCTTGAAAAAACTATTGAAATACAATTACTTCCCTGGCTGGCACCAGCAAGCAACCATGATGGAGCTGATCATCAATAAGGACACCTGGAACAAGATGAGTGACCGCCAGCGATCCGTGGTGGAGCACCTGTGTAAGTCAGCCACCTTGGAAGCCATCGCCATGGGCGAAGCCATTCAGGCGCCCATCATGGAAGAAAACTTGGAAAAAGGCGTGGTGAACAAGTACTGGTCGTCTGAAATGCTCGACACCTTCAAGGCCAAGTGGCAAGAAGTGGTCAGCGAAGAATCGGCGAAAGACCCTGCCTTTAAGCGCATCTATGACGACCTGAGCAAGTTCAGGGCAAGTTACGATTTGTGGGAGTCGAACGCCTTCTTGCCACGTCCCAAGCCAAGCATTTAATTCCCAATACGTGGAGTAACTCTTACTCCACATTTTACCTGGAGCCGGTATCCCCTGCTCCAGGATTTTTCAATCACAGAGGAAGATGTTATGACTGATTGTACTTCCCCAAATAACGGGGCAATCGCCTCTTCATTACTTAAGCTCGCAGATCTTTTTGAAGCCGTTATCAAAAAAACTGCCGCCGTTTGCTGTTGGTCATCTGCACTACTCATACTGGTTATTATTTGTAACGTGGTTTTACGTTACGGTTTTAAAAACGGCTTAATTTTATTTGAAGAAATCCAGTGGCACCTGTATGCCATTGGCATCATGTTCGGCCTGTCCTATGCCGAGATCACCAACTCCCAGGTACGGGTCGATGTCGTGGCCTCGCGTCTGCATCCGAAAACCCAGATCAAGTGGGAGATTTTCGGCGCCCTGTTTTTTGTTTTCCCCATGATCTATGTGGTGGTATTCAACAGCTGGGATTATGTCGCAAGCTCCTATGCCCTGGGTGAATCCTCAAGCTCACCGCTTGGGCTACCGTTTAGGTGGCTGATCAAGTCCGCCATCCCCGCTAGCTTTATCCTGCTGGCACTGGCGGTCAGCTCACGTTTGATCCGAAATATCATCACCCTTTGCCAAGAGGAGGAAGCATAATGGAATTTAATGAAATTCTCGTTATCGGCATGTTCCTGAGCTTTATTGCCTTCCTGTTCACCGGTATCCCAATTGCCTATGTCCTTGGCGGCATAGGGGTAATATTCGGCGGTATCGGCTATTTGTCCGATATCTATATGGATACCTTTACCGGCCTGGATCTCAACGTGCTCGGCATAGCGGTATCACGAATTTTCTCATTGATGGAAAACTGGGTACTGGTGGCCCTGCCGATGTTTATCTTTATGGGCTTGATGCTGGACAGATCCGGCGTCGCCGAGAAAATGATGATGTCGATGCAGGAGCTGTTTGGCCGTGTCCGCGGCGGTTTGGGCATTACCGTGACCCTGATCGGTATTATCCTGGCGGCATCAACGGGGATCATAGGCGCTTCCGTGGTCTTGCTTGGCCTGCTGTCCATTCCGGCCATGATGAAGCAGAAGTATTCGAAAACCTTTGCCACCGGCATTGTCTGCAGTGCCGGCTGCCTGGGTATTCTGATCCCACCCAGCATTATGCTGGTGATCATGGCGGATCAGCTGGCCCTGTCCGTCGGCGATCTCTTTACCGCTGCGGTATTTCCGGGCTTAATGCTGGGCGCCGTCTACCTGCTTTATATCCTGATGCTGTCGTTTTTCAAACCCGAAGTGGCACCACTCCCGGAAAACCGCCGGCCATTGAACTTTAGCGTTATCTGTGAAGTTTTCCGTGCCATTCTGCCACCCGTTGTTTTGATCATTGCCGTATTGGGCTCCATCTTCGCCGGTATCGCCACGCCGACAGAAGCCAGTGGTGTCGGCGCCCTGGGGGCAACCTTGCTGGCGCTGTTCAACCGGAAGCTTAACTTTAAGGTCTTCCATGAAACCCTGATGTCATCCTATAAAACCACCGCCTATATCTTTGCCATCTTTATCGGTGCCACGGTTTTTTCCCTGGTGCTGAGGGAGCTGGGCGGTGACGAGCTGATTTCCAGCGCCCTGACCGGCCTGCCGTTTGGCGATTACGGGGTATTACTGGTGATCCTGGGCATTGTCTTTCTGCTTGGCTTTTTGCTGGACTGGATTGAAATCACCCTGATAGTTCTGCCTCTACTGGCCCCTGTTATCGGTGATTTGAATTTTGATATCGGTAATATTGGCGGCCTGGATCAGCCGGTCCTGGTCTGGTTCGTGATGCTCATTGCCCTGACCCTGCAAACCTCCTTTTTAACGCCACCGGTCGGTTTTGCCCTGTTTTACCTGAAAGGGGTGTGCCCGCCGACCATTAAGCTTACAGACATCTACAAGGGTGTCACCCCCTTTATCCTGCTGCAACTCCTGGGGCTGGCTATTCTCATTCTCTATCCACAGGTGGCACTCTGGTTACCGGCACAGATCTACGGCAACTAGTCACTAGCCCGAAGCCAGAGCCTTATTTATGGACGAATAAGGCTTTTTCCCTTGGCTGTTTGCTTGAGTACTTCTTGTTCCAGGTAATCAGCGGTTTCAGGTTTTGAAAAATAATAGCCCTGGGCATTGCGGCAGGAAAGGGCAAGTAAGGCGCTAATTTGCCTTTTGGTTTCGACCCCTTCGGCTATCACTTCCAGCCCCAGGCCCCTGGCCATGGAGACGATGGCGGTCACTATCGAATAGTCATGGCCGTCATCCGGAATGCCGTCAACAAAAGATCTGTCAATCTTAAGTTTTTGAATGGGCAGTTTTTTCAGGTATAGCAAGGAAGAGTAGCCGGTACCAAAATCATCCACCGAGATAGACACCCCCAGGGCACGGATCTGCTCCAGGTGCTCAATGGACAATTCCATGTTTTGCATCAGGGCACTTTCCGTGACTTCCAGCTCAAGATATTTTGCCGGTAACCGGGTCTGCTCCAGTACCTCCTTAACATAACCCACCAGGTTATTTCTTTGCAATTGCACGCCACTGACATTCACCGACATCCTGGCAAACTCAATGCCCTTGTCCAGCCAGGATTTTGCCTGCCGGCACGCCGTTAACAGCGCCCACTCACCCAGTTGATAAATCAGCCCGCTTTGCTCGGCAACCGGAATAAAGACCCCGGGCGATATCTGGTTTTGATCCTGTGTTTTCCAGCGGGCAAGCGCCTCCAGCCCTATCAGCCTGCCTGTGGCCATATCATATTGGGGTTGATAGCAGAGATAGAGCTCGGTATCCGTTTTCAATGCCTTTCTCAGCTTGTTTTCTATGGTGATGCGCTCAAGTACCGAGCTGGTCAGGCTTTTTGAATAGTATTCAAAATTGTTGCGACCTTTTTCCTTGGCCTTGTACATGGCCGAGTCGGCATTGCGTAATATCACTTCCGAGGTGTCACCATCATCCGGGAATATGCTGATCCCTATGCTGGTGGAAGTAGAAACATCCACTTCTGCCAGGTGAAAGGCTTGATCGAAGGCCTTGAGAATATTGTTGGCAATCAGGGACAGGTTATAACCATCGCCAAAATTCTCCACCATAAGGACAAACTCATCTCCCCCCTGACGCACCAGGGTATCTTCCTGGCGTATCAGACAGCCCAGGCGTTCGGCGACCGCCCTCAACAACTGATCGCCAACACTATGGCCATAGCTGTCATTGATATGCTTAAAATTATCCAGATCCAAAAACACCACCGCCAGCTTGGTACCCCTGCGCTTGGCGATGGCCATGGCATGTTCCAGTCTGTCATTTAACAAGTGGCGGTTGGGTAGCCCGGTTAAGACATCCGTATGCGCCAGGTTATGTAGCTGGTTCTGGTGGAGCTCGATTCTTTCATCCACCCGGCGCAAGGCGTAATAAAGGTATAACAAGAGGAACAGCATCAAGGCGATCATGGGAAAAAGAAATTTGCGATAGTCTTTACTGTGCTGTGATTCCTGCTCGGTAATATCGATAAAGGCCAGCAAGTCGCCGATATAGGTGCCTTTCATATCCGTCAGTGGAATGCTACTGAAATGCCATTTTTGTCCGCCCGCTTCCGACAAGGTTACAATCCTGGAGCCCCTGGTATCTTTTAGGCTGAAGGCATGCCATTGACTGGGGACCTGATTGAGCGACGAGCTTACCCAAACCAGATCCGGGTAGTCATCCCAGCTATCCTTGCGCCCCAAGACCTTCATGCCTTCCTGCCATAATTGTTTGTTCAAGCGTTTTTTCTTGATGGTAATTGCCCACTCCAGCGGCACAATGCTTTTATCCAGGATGCTGTTTGCCAGGTCTTCTATTTCCACCCCCAGCTCGGTAAAGCCAATCAAGGCACCTTGGCTAAACACGGGCGAAACCACCCTAAGGGTATAGGTACCCAAGATGCCCAGCTCCATGCCCCAGGAGGGCTTTAGCGATTCCAGTGCACTGATTGCCGTTAACCTGTCTATTTTATCCCCCGAGCGAGGCGGCTGGTGCAGGCGGAGCAAATTAACCAGGTCGGCCCGATGAAAATAAAAGTGAGTGACATTCAAATGGACATTCAATTGCCGGTAGTACTGGGCATACAGACGGTGCAATTCATCTTTATCCCCAGCCTGCAATGCCCTGTTCATGGCAGGGTTGGTACTGATGGCCTTTTCAAGTGACAGCAGGATCTCAACCTTGTCAGATATCGCCTTATCCAGATCCGATTGTAAATCGTGAACCGTATTAATACTGTACTCGAGCAATAACTTTTGATGAGTGATATACAAGACGCCGCTGATCAATACCGTAATCACCAGGAAGACCATGGTTAAGGGTAACAGCAGACTCTTTAAAACCGATTTTTCTTCTTCGCCACTAGTCCAGTGCATATATTAATTCAATTTCAATCTTGAGAACCGATACTGAAAAGCCGTATTTATAATTTAACCTTAGCAATAATTATTAGTGTTTTTTCACCATTAACAAATAATTATTATGGCAATCATCGAGAGCATAAAAAGACTAGTGGCAAACAAGGGGACATCAATTCACTTGGTAAAGTCTGTCGGCTGTTCTATCTCGTAGATGGCATCAGTGATATTGTCCAGGTTGCGTTCAATAACGGTTCTGGCATCGGCCAGCCCCCGGTTGTAGTAATAAGCCCCCAGCTGTTCGGAAAAGAAGTCCAGCAAAAACTCGGCATCAAACTGGCCTAGCTCCTGCGCCAGTTCATCATTAAAATATTGCTGCACCTTATCCACCAGCTCGGCTTTTTCCTGTTTACTAAATTCAATTTTCACCATATTTTGCTCCGTTCGTTAAGCCGGTAATTTCTGGTCCTGGTCACTGGCACTCGCTTCCCTTACAACGACAAGGCGAAAACCCCGATAGGATTTATTTAACAAACCCTTAATAATCCAAATACTGATGCAGATAGCGATAGCCGCCCCCAGAAGTTGCATAGGTACTCGATAGGGTTCAATGGGAATATTGGCCACTGACATTACCAGGCCTAAAATAGCGCCAACAATAAATGATGCCGGTAAGATAAAAACCACCGAGCGCCAGGCAAGGCTCCACCATACCTGTACCGCATCTCCCCAGGTAACTGTTTTAATTTCCATTATTGATTATTCCGAAAATAGGGCTACTAAGGCCATAATAGATTTATGGCAATTTGGAGTAAAGGTAATACTGGTTTAGGCAGGCAAACGCCATGGAGCAACAGCTTTAGTCGCCTAAACAAACTCGGTTCAGTTTATGACGATTCTTGTTTTACTTAAATACTTCATACGGTAAAGCCGCCATTCTCCCTTGGGAGAGTGACACATACCATAACGGAATGAGGGAATAAACTCAGGCCAGTGATACCTTAAGTCACTAAACCAGTAACAGTTCAGGTTTGTATCTGTATCATATCGGTAAAAAATAGGGAATACCGCGAAGTCACGATAGGCCTTAAACTCCGGATGGTACCAGGCTTGTTCGGCTGTTTTTCTAAGCTTTATATCTAAGGGCAGTAGAAGGTAACTATTCCAGCTAGGGTTTTCAACCTCATGAAAATGAGCGGAATAGCCAGACTTGCCGATAAGTTGACCGACCAATAGTGCAACAGGGTCACTGGCGTATTTAATATAGGCTTGCTTAGTGGTTTTGCCACTTATACCTATGGCCTGCCAATACAGCGGCGATAAAGGTTGTGGCAGCAAGGTGACTTGAAGCTCTGATTCATGCATATTGCCAGTCTTAACCAGGCCGTGTGTTAATGAATATTTCACTCCCCCAAGTAAAAATAAATAGCCAAGGGGCAGCAAAAAGGCCCAGTATCTTATCGCTTGCTTTTGCTTAATAAAAAGCCATAAAAAAGTCAGCAGGATAGATAAACTGAAATAGGCATCGATAACAAAGAGCAGGTTCCAGCTGAATTTCATATCGCTCAGCGGGGCGAACCACTGGATGCCAAAGCCGGTTAAGGTATCACAAAAAATATGAGACAGGATGCTGAGCAGGCAAATCCAAAAAATAGCGGCTCTGTGACCGAGCAGTGCCCTGCGCCGGCTCCATAGCAAAGCCGTAAGCAGCGACCAGAACGGTGCCAGCAGCAAGGAGTGGGTTTCTGCCCTGTGCCAGTAGGCGAGAAACTCCAGGGGATGGTAGAAAAACAACAGATAGTCAATATCGGGAAAAACCGCGGCTAGCCCGCCAATCAGGCTTCTTTGCCAGAAGCTTAGTGCCTGGCTGGATTCCCGGGCTGATGTTCGGGGGATTTGCGCAACACAGGCACCGAGCAGGATATGAGTTGCAACGTCCATGGTTCAGCGGCTAGCACCTTTATCGGATCTGAATATTTGCCCCAGTTTGCCACAGGAGCAAAGCCTGTGTCCCTGGTTGACTTGGCGAAGTAGCCGGTAGATCAGTGAACGGGTATTGCGGTGTTCACGGCTCTTATCGAAAAGAAAAAAGGAAAAACTGGTTAAATAGGCTGAAGTAATGGCAATTTCATCGGCTATGCGCCTCAGTCCGGATTGCCTTCTGCCCGAGGCCTCCAAAAACCACTGCACGGTCCGGCTAACCCGGGTAATGCCATGGGCCTGCAGATGAAAATGACCAGGTTCAAATTTATAGGCCAGCATTTCCCTAACAAGAGGCTTGTAAGGAGCCAAGGTCAGAAACCAGCACATGATGCATTCCACCAGCTTGTCATCCGGCGGCAAGGATTGAAAACCTTCCTCCCGGTCAAGCCCGAGCATGGCGGTGTCTGCCCGGTCAAACAGGGCTTCCGCCATATCATCCTTGGAACGAAAATATTGCCGTATTTCGCTAAGAGAACAATTCATTTTCTCTGCCAGCTCGGCCAAAGAAAAGGTCTCCCAGGAGCTCTGCCGGGCAAGCATAATTGCCTGTTCGAGAATAGCATTTGACTCCAGCCCCTTTGCACTCATTATTCGGTCCAAAAATTTCATGTCGCCAAGATTAATACCAGTATAGTTAAGATTTCGTTAAGATAAATCTAGCAAACTTATTGTAGCTCAGAGGCAGGTTAGCTAGGGCCATCTGCTGGTGTTAAAATCTCGGCATAAAAAATCACTGAATAGCGGTGCCAGGTTTGGCCAGATATTGATACTTGTTGCATTCTTTATCGGTTTACTCCTGTCAATGAGTTACTTATAGTAGCTTATCTAGTCATTGCGCATTAAAGGCCATAAACGGCTAAACTAGCCCTGGCCATATTTTAACTTGTTAAACATAAAAGGAATTTAGATGAAACACCTCTTACTTACCTTATCGCTCTGTTTTAGCGCCCTGGTTTGGGCACATGCATCGACAGACTCTGGTGAAGCCCTAGATTGGCTTAACACCATAGATGCCGGTAAATATGATGAGAGCTGGCAAAATACAGATGCTTTTTTTAAGGCGCAAGTGACCAAGGCGAAATGGAGCGACACCCTTAAGGGGGTTCGTACCCCTTTGGGCCAGGTGGTTTCTCGCTCTAAGATCAGTAGCCAGCACCATACATCGCTTCCCGGCGCTCCCGATGGCGAGTACCTGGTCATTCAATATCAAACCGAATTCCAGCACAAAAAAGCATCGACCGAAACTCTAACCTTAAGCAAAAGCAGCGGGCAATGGCGTCCTGTCGGTTATTTTATTCGCTAGCTAAGGGCATTTCTTCCCTTGATTATTGCTGATGCTTCAATTTTACAGCCGTATAAACAGGGCTTGGGGCGCACAAGAGCAAAAGGTGGGCCCCTAAAACTCGCAGCTAAGCCCTTGTAAAAATTAGCCAAGGATTGGCCAAATTCATCAAAAGTTACAGTTATGTTAACTAGACAACTCTCCCTATTAAATAAAAGCATTAAAATTCAACCAATTAAAAACAGGCATAAGTGTTGCTCATAACTTGCTTTTTTAATCGTGAGTACAACAATAATGAAAAAAATCCTGCTACTTCTTTGCGCTTTAATACTCGCCTGGTATTTGCTGCCCAGGCAAGAACTTATCAGTGAGACGAAAACCGAGCTGGACGACTATATTCCCGCGCTTATGCTAGAGTCTGCCATTCCCGGCATGGCCATTGCCAAGATCTCTGACGGTGAAACTGCCTATATGAAGACTTTTGGTTATGCCAATATTGAAACCGGAAAAGCCGTAGATGAAAACACCCTGTTTAATATCGCCTCTATCAGCAAGCCGATTATGGGCCTGGCACTGCTGCAACTGGTAGAGCAAAATAAACTTAGCCTGGATGCCGACGTTAACGAATATCTGCCCTTTACCCTGGATAACCCTCATCTTCAGGGGGAAAAAATTACCCTGCGGCACCTGGCCAGTCATTCTTCCGGTATTGCCGACTACTATGATACAAACAGCTATGCCATTAACCAGGATGCTCCCCTATCATTGGAGCAGCATATCAAATCTCTGCTAACGGCTGAGGGCCAACATTATAATCAGGGCGAACACTTTCTCAAGCAATGGCCGGGTCAAGGCAGGAAATACAGCAACCTGGCGGCAGGCCTGGCCGGTTATCTGGTTCAGGCATCGACCGGACAGTCATTGGCCGACTACAGTAAGAAGCAACTCTTTCCCAGTCTGGGTATGCAAGATGCCAGCTGGTTATTGCATGACTTATCACTAGAAGAAATTGCCGTTCCCTACGAAGTGGAGCAGTGCACCCCGGTACTAAAGATTTGTGCCGATACCGAGTCGCCTAGGCTAAATCATATTATCAGTGAGTATTTTAATCCGCCGGCCGAATACAAAAACTATCAGGCCTATCCGCATTTCGGGAATCCTCAGTATCCGGATGGTGGTGTCAGAGCCAGTATCAAGGAATTGAGCCGGTTTTTAGTTGCCGTGCTGAATAATCAGGATGCTTCGGGCAGGCCATTGCTTTCAGGCGAGCTGTACGAAGAAATGTTTGCCCTGCAATTAACGGCAAAGGTTTCAGACAGCCAGAGATTTTTCTGGCGCGATAACAGTATGAAACTGACCGGGCATATGGGCTCAGATCTGGGCGTATTCACCGCCATGTATTTCGACATTAACTCAAAAGACGGCTTTATCATCCTGATGAACCGGGGCATGGACGGCAAGGCAGCAGCGGCCATGAAGAAAATCGCCACTAAATTAATGCAGGACGTCTAAGCGATTTTAGAGTAGATTGTTAAGCAACTCATCATTGTAATAGGTGCGGGCTCTTATCATGGGCCTGTATCACGAGGAGCATTTTATGATTTACCAGGGAAGCTGTCATTGCCGCGCCATCACCTTTGAAGTGGAAGCCCCCGAGGTCCTGGAATCGGATCGGTGTAATTGTTCTATTTGTAACAAATCCGGGTTTTTACACCTGATAGTGCCATTAAGCAAGTTTCGCTTGTTGACGGGAGCGTCTGACATTACCAGCTACACCTTCAATACCGGCGTTGCCAAACACACCTTTTGCAAGCATTGCGGTATCAAGCCGTTTTACACGCCGCGCTCAAATCCTGACGGCATAGACATCAATGTTAACTGTCTGGATACCCGACCCAAGGAGCTTAACATCATTCCATTTGATGGCCAGAACTGGGAGCAAAATGCCGATATGCTCGCCCATAAAAGTAAGGAATCAGTCAATTAGCGATCCAGCCCGTAATCTATGGCATAGCGAACCAGGCCTATGGTGGACTCTATGCCGAGTTTTTGCTTGATATTGCGTTTATGGGTTTCTACGGTGCGAACGCTGACATTCAGCTCCTGGGCAATGCGTTTATTGTTCAGGCCGTGGGATATCAGGCGTAGCACCAATTGCTCCCTGCGGGTAACGACACCGCGCTGCTCGCTGGCCAGCTCCTGAGAGAGAATTTCCGTCACTTCCGAGCTGAAATAATGCTTGCCGGCAATCACCTTTTTGATCGCCTCGATCAGCTCATTGCCCGGCACATCCTTTAACACATAGCCATCGGCACCATGGCGCATGGCCGCCAGTATGTATTCCTTGTTGTCGTGCATGCTGAGCATCAACACCTTGCAGTCCATTTCCTGCTCCTTGATCAGCTCAAGCACATACATGCCGTCCATTTCCGGCATATTGATATCCATCAGCACAATATCAAAGTCGGAGTTTTTCATCGCCGCCAGTGCCAGCTTGCCGTTTTCCGCTTCTTCGGCCACCACTATATCGGGATCCAGGCTCAGGCGATACTTGAGGCCCTCTCGAAACAACGGGTGATCATCTACCAATAACACCTTAATCATGACTATCCCCTTTACTGCCTTTGTTTTCATGGTAGCGTAATTCACTTTGTGGAATACGCGCCTGTACCGAAGTTCCCTGGGCCAGGGACTTAACCCTTAGCTCGCCATTGTAGAAGTTGATCCTTTCCTTCATATTCCTTAAGCCGATGCCTTCCCTGTGCTTGCTGCTGATATCACAGTTTTGCGGCTCAAACCCCTGGCCATTATCATCGATGCGCAACGTCAGCCAGCCTGGGCTAAGGCTCAAGGAAATTTTCACCGCGCTCGCATTGGCGTGCCTTTCGATGTTGGTAAGTGCCTCCTGCGCGATGCGATAGAGGGCCACTTTCACTTCCGCCGACAGGACATTGCGTACCGAGAGGCGCTTAACCGAAACCTTAATGCCGGTGCGTTGGGAAAACTCCTGCCCTGCCTCTTCCAGCGCCGCGCCCAGGCCATAGTCTTCCAGTATGCCGGGATGTAACTGGTGCGAGATGCTGCGAATATCCACCATGATCTTTCGGATCAGCTCCATCACCCGGTCAAGTTCAGGCGTAGCGTCATCCTGGTGTTGCAGCTTCAGTTGCGCCGTTTCCAGCGAAAACCTGGCCGCTGCTATGGTTTGGCTGATGCCGTCATGGAGCTCACGGGAAACCCGCTTGCATTCTTCTTCCTGGGTCTGAAAAATACGGCCATTGAGCTCACGCAGTTTTCTGTTGGCCAGGCGTTTTTCGCTGATGCGAATAAAGAGCCCGGAAACAAAGACCACGACCACGGACACCACACCGATAAACAGCGTCATTACCGAGGTTTTCTTGATATGCTGTGAGATGGAGCTGCTTAGCTCTGCGGTTTGCTCATCGATATAATCGATATATACCCCAGTGCCATACATCCAGCGCCAGTTGTCCAGGCCTTCGGCATAGGCGAGCTTTTTGGCTTCGTCGCCATTTTTCGATGGCTGGTTAAAGACATAATTAAGGTAGTCACCGCCGGATTTGGCATTATTGATCAGCTCTTCAATGATCCTAACGCCATTCCTGTCCTGCAGGTCCATCCAATTCTGACCGACTCGCCACTCCTGCCCGGTAACGGTCAAGGCCATGCCCTCATAGTCATAGGCAAAGAAATAACCGTCCTTGCCAAAACGCATATTGGCCAGTATCTCCTTGACCTTTTGCTGGGCCTGTTCCCTGGGCAGTGAGTCATCCAGGTAGACATGTTCAATCGCCCCCCTGGCCAGGGCCAGGTAATTGACCAGCTCTTCCTTCCTGTGCTGAATCACGTTCTGGCGGGAAACTTCTAATACCTGCTCGGACAAGGACTGGTATTGCAGCTGGGTCACAATCAGGGCCGCCGTTAATGCCAACAGCAAGGGAATAATGGTTACCATTTGCAGCTTTTGATTAATATTCATGGTCCGCATCAAGCTCCTGGCAAACAGGAAACTCATCACCTGTCACTCACTCTGCTTGCCGCTAGGGGCTTGGCTCGCCCTGTCAACAAGGTAGACAATGGACTGATAATCTATGCCCGAATGGTGTGACAAACCAATTTCACAGGTACGACTATTACTATAGCCAGCATTGCAGCCTTGAGGGATTTGCCCCTTTAAGGGGGCCAGGGCGCTGGCATTAAGTTCCGGTGTGGTAAAGCCCTTGTCGCCGGCAAAGCCGCAGCACTGGATATGCTCGGGCACTATCACGTCACGGGCACAGCGTTTGGCTAGGGTCAGCATCTTGTCCTGCAAGCCCATGCGCCGGCTTGAGCAGGTAACGTGCAGCATGATGCTTTCATCTACCGGGGTAAATTCAAGGTATTCCACCAAATGATCTTCAATAAAGCCCACGAGTTCATATATGTTAAGCGACTTTGTCAGTTCCCTGTCTTCCAGCATCATGGACTTGCAGGGGCTGGTGTCGAACAATATCGGGTATTTGCCCCCCTGGCTAAGCTCACTTAGGTAGTCTGCGGTCGCGGCACGTTTCTGGTTGGCCTGATCAAACATGCCCTTGCTGTTAAAGGGCATGCCACAGCAATGGCCCGTCATATCCGGGCTGATCACCTCAAAGCCGGCCTTTGCCAGCAAAGACAGGGTAACCTGAGTCAGGGACCTTTGTTCACTGGCGATCACCGAAGGCCCCATGGTTCGGCTGGCACAGCTGGGAAAATAAACTACCTTGCGAACGCTTTCCTTACGTCCATTTGCTAAAGAGTTAACGGGAGAATATTTGGCCCTGGCCGGGGTATAGGCGGTCCACAGTGGCATGGCGTTCCTTGAGAGCTTGCGCATCATGCTAGTGATTCCTGATAAAACCTTGGTACCCAGCAGCCTGTGCGTTATTCCAGCCAGTGATAGCGACACCCGGGTGCCTCTTTCCACCAAGGCGAAACGACTGGCCAGCTTGGCCGATACCTTCCGGTACGCCTTGTTGTTGTCATGCCTGAGCGAGCGGATAAGATCGCCGGTATTGATGCCGACAGGACAGCGGTCGGCACAAAGGCCTGTGGCGGCACAGGTATCAACTCCCAGGTATTGAAAGTCTTTTTTCAGTTGCTCAGTTTGCTCATCAACAATATTTTCTGCTCGCAGGCGCTGGATTTCCCGGTAGCTGGTAATACGCTGCCTGGGGGTAAAACTTAAGTTTTTTGACGGGCAGACGGTTTCGCAAAACCCGCACTCAATGCATTTATCAATAATGTCATCTGCCACCGGCAAGGCTTTTAACGATTTAAGGTGCACTTCCTTATCGGCATTAATGATCACACCTGGATTAAGCAGGTTCTTAGGATCGAACAGCAACTTGATTTGTTCCATTAGCCGATAGCCCTGCTTGCCCCATTCCATCTCGACATAGGGCGCCATATTGCGTCCGGTACCATGCTCCGCCTTCAAAGAGCCCTGGTAATCCACCGCCACCAGGTGGCAGACCTCATCCATAAAGGCGGCGTAGCGGTCTATTTCTGCCTGGGTAGCGAAATCCTGGGTAAAGACAAAATGCAGGTTGCCTGCCAGGGCATGGCCAAAAATAATCGCATCGCTATAGTGGTATTTATCGAACAAGCGTTGAAGATCTGCCACTCCCTGTGCAAGCCGGGCTACGGGAAAGGCGACATCTTCAATGATCACGGTGGTGCCTTTTTCCCTGACCGCACCCACGGCCGGAAAGGTCTGCTTCCTGATCGCCCAAAGCTTGGCATATTCGGCTTCCTTATCGGTAAAGGGGATACACTGGCTTTGCTCAAAACCGGCCAAAAGCTCCTGCAATTCAGTAACTTGCTGTTGCAACAGCTTGGCATTGGCGGCTCGGGTTTCAATCAGCAGGGCGGCAACCTTATCATCAAGCTCAGTGGTAAATCCGGGCAATCCATCCATACCACTCACCGACGCCAGTGCGCGCCTATCAAGCAACTCAACGGCAGAGACATTTTCACTGGCCAGAGCACTTACCGCCTGGCAGGTAGTTTCAATATCGGGGAAAAACACCAGAGATGATGCCCTGTGCTTGTATTCGGGTACGGTATTAAAGGTGATGGAGGAGATAAAGCCCAGGGTGCCTTCCGAGCCTATCATCAGATGCGCCAGCATATCTATGGGATCGTCAAAGTCCACCAGGGCATTAATGGCATAGCCGGTGGTGTTTTTCAGCCGGTATTTATGTTCGATCAGCTGGTGCAGTTCTTCATTGGCAACCGTGGTCAGCGCCAGTTTTTTCAGCCGGGTTAACAGTAAGGCATGAGACTTTCTAAATGCCGCAACACTGTCACTATCACTTGTATCCAGTACAGCGCCATCATGCAGGACGACACGAATGCTGTCCAGGGTGTGGTAGGAATTCTGGGCGACACCACAGCACATGCCGCTGGCATTATTGGCGGCAATACCCCCTATCTTGCAGGTATTGATTGAAGCGGGATCCGGGCCAATTTTTCTGCCATAGGGTAACAGGTACTTGTTGGCATCGGCCCCTATTACGCCCGGCCCCAGTTTTATGCGGCTGCCCAGTTCCAGTATTTCATGATAGCGCCAGCTATCGGTCAGCATCACCAGAATGGCATCCGACTGTGCCTGTCCGGAGAGGCTGGTGCCGGCCGCCCTAAAGGTCAACGGCAAGCCTGCTCGACCCGCTCGCTTAACCACTTCAATCAGTTCTTTTTCCGAGTCTATTTGTAATACCAGCTCTGGGGTCAGGCGGTAAAAGCTGGCATCCGTACCAAAGGCAAAACGCTTGGCATAATCGGTAATGATGCGCTCGCGTGGCAGCAGGTCCAGCAAACTGGCGGCAAATTTCTGATACTGCATCACCCCCATCACAACGTATCCTCATCGCAGAGTAGCAGCACAACCAGCTCTTTCGGTCCATGAGCGCCATAAGCCAGGGTTTGCTGGATATCCGCCGTTTTTGAAGGGCCAGAAACCAGTACGACATTGGTGGGCAGTTTGTCCTGCCATTGCTGAGCGCCGATCAAAGTAGCAAAATCCTGATAAAGCTGATTAGTGTCGACTATGACAAAGTGCACAGGCGGCACCAGGGACAGGGTTCTTGGCTCGTTTTCCGTCGGCCAGAGTACGATGGAGCCGGTTTGGGCAATGGCACAATATGATCCCGTGACACTGGCGGGGTAGTCATTAAACAGGCGCTCCCTGTTACCATCGAGCATAAAATCATAGGGGGTTAATTCAATAAAACCATTTAGCTGCTCAATTGCCTGGCTATACTGGCTGCTCTCTCCGTAGAGCAGTGAAGCTATGTTGCGATTCTTTAATTGCCTGGCCAGGGTATCGGCAATTTGTTGCGGTTTAATCTTAATGACCTGGGCATGGTTGGCTTCCAGCTGGCAGATAAACTGGTTAAGCTGCTGCTCAAAGTCCTGCTCTGGATAGTCAAACGCGGTTTCTACCGGCAACTTGCCATAATCCGCCCCCTTAACCTGCTTTTTCAGCTTGGCCAGGATATTGGCCCTGGCACTTTGGCTATGACTAAACTTCATCTCGTATCCCCCTGCTTCTTTGTGCCATGAGTTCATGCAGCGTTTTCGCGGCGGGTTTTGGCGCCGTCCTGACCTTGGTCCAGGCCCCCAGTTTTTTCGGCATTAAGCCTCGCAATCGAGTCAAAAACCACATGGAAGTGCGATACAGAACAGGACGTTTGTGAACCAGGGACCAGGCTTTCCAGATTTTGGCCTCAAGTGCTTTTCGCCCGGCCCCCTGGCCTTTCATTACTTGCTTATCATCAGATTTGGGCTTAACGCTCTCCTGACGTAACCTGAGCAGTATCTTGGGAATGGGAATTTTCACCGGGCACACCTCTCCACAAGCCCCGCACAGGGATGAGGCGGTTGGCAGATCCTTGGTCGCCTCCAGCCCCAGCATATGGGGGGAAATCATCTTGCCAATGGGGCCTGGATAGACGGTGCCGTAGGCGTGGCCGCCAATGCGGGTATAGACGGGGCAATGGTTCATACAGGCGCCACAACGTATGCATTGCAGGGTCTGACGCAACTCATCGTCGGCGAAGGCCTGGCTGCGGCCATTGTCCAGCAATACCAGGTGCACCTGTTTCGGGCCATCCTTTTCCCCGTCCTGGCGTGGATGGGAAATCATATTAAAGTAAGTGGAAATGGCCTGGCCGGTGGCGCTTCGGGTTAACAGGCTCAGCAGGGGGGGCACATCGGCTAGATATTCCACCACTTTTTCAATGCCTGTGATGGCAATATGCAGGTCGGGTACAGTCGTACACATGCGGCCATTGCCTTCATTTTCCACCAGGCACAGGGTACCGGTTTCGGCTACGGCAAAATTCACTCCGGAAATGCCGACATCCGCCTGACAAAACTTGTCTCGCAGCACTTGCCGTCCCTGCTGGATCAGGGTGTCGACATCCGTATTGTAATCAAAGCCGTCGATATTCTCGGCAAAGAGCTTAGCCACCTGTTGCTTGTTCTGGTGAATGGCCGGCATAATGATGTGGGACGGGTGCTCCTTGGCGAGCTGGACGATATACTCACCCATATCAGACTCCAGGCATTCTACGCCCTGCAGTTCCAGATAGTCATTGAGCGCCGTCTCTTCCGAGACCATGGACTTGCCCTTAACCACGGACTTGCCGTTGTTACGCTCGATCAGCTGGGCGATAATCTCGTTGGCATCAGTAATCGACTCGGCCCAATGCACGACTATGCCATTTTGTTCCAGCTGTTGTTCCAGTTGCTCCAGTAATAACGGCAATTTCACCAGGCAGCGCTGTTTAATCAACTTACACTGCTGGCGCAGGCAATCCAGCTCTTCTCGCTCAGAAAATGCTGACTTTCGCTTATCCACTAGATAATCCATGGCGCCGCGAAAGTTTTCCCTTAACTCACTATTATCAAGATCGCGGGCAACATTTTCTCTGAATGCCCTGGCGGAATTGGCGTATTTGCTTTCCTGCACTTTTATCTTGTACTGAGCGGCATTATTCATGACCTTGACTCCTGCTTTTGTGTGCGGTTTAGCAGGAAGGTGGCGATATGCTGCCCCTTAAGCTTGGAGTTACGGTAGTCCAGGGCACCATTGATGTTCATCATGCAGCCCCAGTCGGCACTGATATAGCGCAACACCTCGGCGTTTTCCAAATGCCTGCTCTTATCTGCCACCATGGCCGCGGAAATATCGCCATGCTTAACGGAAAAGGTACCGCCAAAGCCACAGCATTCACTTTCATAGTCATGGGTGACAAGCTCTACCTGGTTGAGCTGGCCAAGCAGTTTTCGCCCCGTGATATGTACGCCCATTTCCCGGCGCGCCGCACATGAGGTATGTAAGGCAACCCGTTCCTTATCTCCTTTGTCATCCAGCTGGATATCAAGGACATGGACCAGAAATTCGGTAAATTCGAAGATACGGTCGCAAAATGCCTGGATTTCACCATCCCCTTTAAAGATATCGGCATAGTGATGGCGCATCATGCCGCCACAGGAACCGGAAAGAACCACTATAGGCATGTCACCGGGAAACTGCTGAATTTGCTGGCGGGCCACCTGCTTGGCTTCATCCAGGTAGCCGGAGTTATAAGCGGGCTGGCCACAGCAGGTTTGCCCCTGAGGGTAAATAACCTCTATGCCTTCACGTTCCAGCAGGGAGATGGCGTCCAGGCCGGAATTGGGGAAAAAGCTGTCGATCAGGCAGGTGCCAAAGAGATAAACTTGCTGCGGTTTTTCGGGATACTTGCGTAAATGCTGGCTATTCAAGTTTGTCATAAGGTTCCCCATTGCGAAGGTGACTGAGACATTGTTTGAATTAATCTAGCGACAAACTTATTGTTAATATATAGTCTGCAAATTAATTTATTATTTCCAAAAGCGGTGTAATACATGTCCAATGCCAATGAATTGTCCCTGTTTGCCCTGGTGGTCGAGGCCCAGTCCTTTAACAAGGCGGCAGAGCTGGCCGGCATGTCGACCCCGGCACTGAGCAAGAAAATCACCAAACTGGAAAAGGAACTGGGCGTTCAGCTGTTACATCGCACCACAAGACGGCTAAACCTAACCGAGGCGGGTAGCGTGCTGTACCAGCATGCCAAGTCCATTAACAGGCAGGTACATGAGGCCATCAGCGCGGTTAGCAATTACAGCGAAGACTTGCAGGGCACGATAAAAATGACGGTGCCGACCATTTCGGGGGAACTGCTGCTGGCAGAAGCAATCGCCGAGTTTTGCCAGCAACACCCCAAACTGGTGGTGGATGTCAGGCTGGAAAACGAGTTTGTTGATTTGGTAAAGGAGGGCCTGGATCTCGCCATTCGTACCGGTGTGCTGGAAGACTCCAGCATGATTGCCAAGCCCCTGATAGAGTCCAACTGGATTGTCTGTTGCGCCCCAAAATACATTGCCAGTCATGGCGAGCCGAAAGAACTTGGTGATCTTAGCGAGCATAATTGCCTGGCCTACACCTATCAAACCGAGGGCGCCTATGAATGGCATTTTCGCAAAGATGACCAGGTCTATAATGTCAAAATATCCGGCAACTTTGCCGCTAATAATGCCCAGGCGCTGCGCAAGGCGGCACTGGCCGGCTATGGCATTGTTTATGTGCCCAGGTGCAGCGTTTATCAGGATATGCAACAGGGCAAGCTGGTGCCGGTATTAACAGAGTATAAGGCAAGATCTCTGGGCATCTATGCCATTTATCCCTATACCCGACACCAGCCGGAAAAAATCCGCCTGCTTATCCGGCATATCAAGCAGGCCTACCTGAATATCGCCGAATACTTTTGATTGTTGAGACACTAATTATCCCTTAATGCCAAAGTTACCGGCAGCCGGGTCGCCTTAATCGCCGGCAGCAAACCGCCAATTAACCCTATCAGGACAGACAAGGCAAGGGTTTGAACTATCAAGCCAAGTGAAATATCAAAGTTGAACATCATCTGGCTTAGGCTGGCGGCATTCTGGGTTGCGGCTGTCCAGCCATCAAACACAAGATAAAGCGGAACAATGCCCAGTGCCGCCCCCAAAAATGCCAACAGCAGGGCTTCACTGATCACGGCAGTGAATATGGCAAAGGCAGCAAAGCCTATCGCTTTTTGGGTGGCAATTTCCTTGCTGCGCCCGGCAATGGCCCCATACATGGTATTGAGCGCCGCCACCAAAGCGCCAAGGGCCATGATCAGGGCCACAGGCATGCCTATCCAGCGGATCAGCCGGGTCAGCTTGCCCGCCTGTTCGGCAAAAAACCTCTTTTCCTTCATCACGCGGATATTCAGCCTGGGGTCTTCTGCCCATTCCGCCTTCAATACCTTAAGCTCTGCCGACTCACTCAGTGCCAGGCGCACCGACTGTATGCTGTTGCCCCTTTGATAATCACTTTGCACCATGCCGATATCTGCCCAGATTTCCGACTCAAAAACACTGTTGTTATCGCTAAAGATGCCCATAACCTGCCACTGAGAATTACCCAAGACTAGGGTTTTGCCCACCTGAATTTCAGGCAGCCGACGAGCAATTGCCTGGCCGACAATGACCTGTTTACGCCCCGTGGTAAAGCTTGTACCCCGAACCAGATGAAAATTGGGCCTGAACTTAAAGGTGTTTTGGCTGATGCCGCGCAGTGCCAGGCTTTGCCCTACTCCCTGTTCTTCCTTTATGGCTGCGTTACTTTCTCTAGCCACACCACGATAGTCGGCACTAACAAACATTTCGGCGGCAACAATTGACTTGCCCTTGCTATCACGCGCAATTGCCGGGTGGTTGGCCAGAATGTTCACTTCCGTGGGAAACATCACACTTTGCAACTCTGAGCTTGCCCCGGCCCGCATTACCAGCAGGGTATTGTCCAGGCCGCTGCGCGCCATGGTTTTTACCATGCCGTCCGTCATGGTCAGGACACTCAGCATCACGGCGCTGACACAGGCAATACTCAGTATGCTGATCATCGAGCCCACCAAACGATGGCGAAAAGCCAGAATATTGACCCAGGTTAGGGCGATTGCTTGCTTGATCATGCTCTTGCTCCCAATGTATCACTGATAATAAGTTTCTTTATCGAATAGGCTGGTGCCAGGCTACAGAAGACGGCGCAGCAGACCACCAGTAGCACCACAATAAGATAGTGTTCAGGCTGGATGCCGATACCGGGTAAAAACTCCGCCAGAGAGCCCTTGACCTGAACGAGACAGGCCTTTGCCAGCAAGGTACCGGCCATTGCGCCAAGGGCGAGCAGAAACAGGGACTCAATAAAAATCTGTTCACTAAGCTCAAAGGAGGAAAAGCCCAGCGCCTTCATCATGGCGATTTCGTTTAGCCGTTCGCGCAGTGCCAGTATCATGGTATTGCAAACAATCAACATCAGGGTAAAAAACACCGCCGCCAGCACCCACTTGATGATTTTTGCCATATCAACAAACTGCTGTGCCTGCTCCTTGACAAAAACCTGCTCTGTCGTGGTTCGGGTAGCCTCGACATCGTTGGCAAACAGCTGATCTATATCCTGGCTGACCCGGTCAACATTGGCCAAGGGGGATACCTGAGTGGAAAACCAGCCGGCGGTATTGCGGCTATAGGCTCTGGCCCGATCAAAATATTCATGGTGGAAAAATACCTTGCCGGTATCCGTTGCCTCTTCCCTGCCCTGGTATATGGCCTCGAGAACAAAGTCCCAGGTAAAAGAGCCCTGCTTGTTCATCCAGATGGAGGATTTTAGCGGAATGCGATCTCCCACTTGCCATTGGTATTTATCCGCTATGGTCTGGCCCACCACCAGGCCGATACGATTGTTCTGCCAGTCCTTTAACGACTTGTTGTCGATTTGAAACTCGGGAAACAGGCTAAAATAATTCTCCGCCGACACCGCAGTGACCGCCAGCTGGTGTTGCTCGTTCTGGAAAAATCCGCCAAACCAGGTGGCATAGGCAACCTTTTCAACCCCGGGCAGTTGGGCAATCTTTTGCCCGTAGTTGACCGGCATGGAGCGGGTCAGGGAAATTTTGTGGCTGGTCATCAGGCGAAACCGGTTACTGTTATCTATGCTGGCCGTGAGCGCATGATCTATTCCCGCCAGGGTAGTAAACAGGAAAAAAGCGACAAGCACGGATAGCAGGGTCAGGGTAAAGCGCATTTTTTTGCGCAGGCTGTTTTTCCAGATAAGCGTAAGGGAAATCATGCCTGCGGCTCCTTAGCCCTGTTATCGGCAATCAAGTGTTCCAGGTTGATGACCCGTGTCGCATAATCCGCCGCCTTAAGATCATGGGTCACCATGACTATGGTTTTGCCAAAGTCTTTATTTAACTGGGCCAGTAAGGACAGGATTTCATCGGCAGTTTTTCTGTCCAGGTTCCCGGTTGGCTCATCGCACAAAAGGATTTTCGGATCACTGACCAAGGCACGGGCAATGGCAATTCTTTGCTCCTGGCCGCCGGACAGCTCTTTTGGCAGATGCCCGGCCCGCTCACTCATATTAACCAGTGCCAGCGTGGCGGCGACATGTTGCTGCCGCTGCTTTTTATTGAGCGAGGTCAGGGCCAAGGGCAGCTCGACATTGGCCGCGGCAGTCAGTACCGGCAATAGATGATGGGACTGAAAGATAAAGCCGATATTTTGTGCCCGCCACTGACTGAGGCGACTTTCACTCAGGCTATCTATGCGTTCGCCGGCAATGGTAATGGTGCCGTGAGTTGCCCGGTCCAGTCCCCCCATCAGGTGTAGCAGCGTACTCTTGCCCAGCCCGGATGGCCCCATAAGCGCAATAAATTCACCGGATGCTATCTTCATATTAAAGTCTTGATGAACAATAACCTGTTGGCTGCCCTTATGATAAATCTTGCTGATACCGCTTAGTTCGATTGCGTTACTCATTGTCATTGCTCTCCTAACTTAAAAAGCTCACTTTTACGCCCATATCAGGCAGGATTCTGTCATCACGCTCCAGCAAGCGGATACGCACCTTGATACTGGCTTTTTGTCGGTCGGCCGTGGGAATGACAGTGATCACCTCACTCTTGATTTGCCAGTCCGGATAGGCATCCAGGGTGGCCTTGACCGTTTGTCCCTGACGGACCCGGTTGATATAGCTCTCACCTACTTCCACTTCTATCTCCAGGGAGCTCATATCCACTATGGTGCCGACACCGGTGCGGATAAAGCCGCCACCCGAATTGCCGGCAGAGATCAGCTCGCCAACCTGGGCATTCTTGCTGATCACCACACCATCAAAGGGCGCCTTGATTTGGTGTTGGGCGACCTGGTATTGCGCCAGCTCGACGCGCTTTTGTGCCAGTTCAAGCAAGGCCTGTTTGTTTTTCAACTGGGCGGCAATCCGTTGAGTTTTACTCTGGACATCATCGATCAGCTGTTCACTTAGCAGCTGCTGCCTTGCCAGCTGGCGTTTCCGTTTAAGCCTTTGTAATTCATGCGCTTGTACCAGCTTGAGTTCGGCCAATCCGGCCTGGGTCGCGGCCAGTTCAGCCTGGGCCAAATCCAGCGCAATTTGTGCCTGTTGATCGTCAAGTTGAGCCAGCAACTCCAGGCGCTTGACCTTTTGACCTTCTTCGATATGCAAAGACTCCAGCTTACCCGTCACCCGAGAAGAGACGGTAGCAATTCGCCGGGCCACTATATGACCGCTGGCATCCAGTACCGAGGCATTTCCGGCCTGATTTGACTCTTTTTCCGTTGTTGCCGGCACTGCAGTTGCCGGCACTGCAGTTGCCGGATTGCTGTTAGCAGTATCACTTAAATCCTGCGCCGGCTTTACTGCTTGGCTCGCCACTAACGCCTGCGGCTGCTTTGCCTGAGGTGCCGTGCTAGCCAGATAAAACCAGGCAAGTATGGCAATAGAAAATAGCGCCAGCATAGGCCAGGCAAAGCGTGGCCGGCTGGTGGTGCGTTGCTCAGCAGATATCACTAACTGCTGAATATCTGGGTTATCCGATGACATCTTAAATCCCTTGCAATAAAACCTGTAGCAAGAGTAAAGACTGACGACCTTGGGCCATAGTGCCAAAGGTCATCAATTTGCTATTCGGGCGGGATTAATCTTTCAGGAAAAGCGGCCGTTCAGGTGACAAAATCACTGGCGTGATCCGGTTTTCTGCGGCTAAACAGGCTCCTGAGATCTTCTTTGATCATATAAAGTGACGGGATCAAAAACAGGGTGATCACTGTGGCAAAGATAATACCGAAGCCCAGCGATATCGCCATGGGGATGATAAACTGTGCCTGCAAACTGCCTTCAAAGTAGAGCGGGAAGATGCCAAAGAAGGTGGTCAGCGAGGTTAACAGTATTGGCCTGAACCTCTGGGTACCCGCCTGAATTACCGCATCTATCATGCGAGCCCCGCCGGCCTTGGCTCTGTTGATAAAGTCCACCAGGATCAAACTGTCATTGACCACAACCCCGGTCAGGGCAATAAAGCCGTACATGGACATCATATTAACGGTTTTCCCCATAACAAAGTGGCCAACAATGGCACCGATAATGCCAAAGGGGATCACAGACATGATCACCAAGGGCTGGGCATAAGACTTGGTGGGAATGGCAATTAAGCCATAGATCAGGAACAAGGCGCCCAGGCCGGCAAAGCCCAGCTGGCGCAAGAAGTCGGCCTGCTCTTTACTCGCTCCTTCCATGCCGTATTGCACCGTTGGGAAGTTAGCCAGAATTTCCGGAATCGACTCATTATTCATTTCCTCTATCACCTTGCGTGACTGCACCTTTTCACTGTCGATATCGGCGGAAATGCTAATAGAGCGCTTTTGATTGACCCGGGTGATGCTGGAAAAGCCCTGACCGAGTGAAATATCAGCCACCTGGTAAAAAGGCACCTGATCTCCCTGCGGCGTTCTGATCCACATATCTTCGAGATCGGAGATGGACAGCCTGCTCTCCTTGGGATAACGCACCATGACTTTCAGCTCGTCACGGCCGCGCTGGATACGCTGCGCTTCCTCGCCATAAAAGGCCTGGCGTACCTGGCGCGCCAGATCGGACAATGTCAGTCCCAACACCTCGGCCTCAGGCTTTATCGCCACCTTGATTTCCTGGCTGCCACGGCTAAAGGAGTTGCGAATATCGTAGACGCCGTCGTACTCCGCCAGTTTATCCTGTATCGCCTGGGCCGCCGCTTCCAGCTGGACATCATTACGGCCGGTGAGCTGGAACTCCAGGGCTGCACCGCCGCCGGCATTGGTGCCGGCAAAAAACCTCAGCTCCTTGGTGCCCGGCACTTCACCTATCTTGTCCCGCCACATTTTTTCAATATCATAGGCGGACAGCTCTCTTTGCTCGGGTTTTACCAGCTCCAGCACGAATGTCGCCTTGGTATTGCCACCGGTAAAGACCATGGCATGCTTGATAAAACCTAGCCCTTGGTGCTTGTTTTGTTCAGCAATATCCAGTGCTGCCTGGTAAACCCTGTCAATAACCTTGTTGCGCTCATGAGGCGCCGTGCCGTCCACCATCACCAGATTACCCTGAATAAAATCGCCCGGTACCGAGGGAAAAACCTCTACCTTGACAAAAGAGCCGGCGATCAGGCTAAAGGATAAAATCAGGAAGGCGATAAAACACGCCATGGTGTTATAGCGGGCACGCAGTGCCACTTCCAGCAGCGGCTTGTAGGTCTCATTGATAAAGCGGTCCAGCCTGGCCTTGAATCGCACCTGGATGCGTTCAAAGAAATTGGCATTTTCCTCCGTGATCGGGCGGTATTTCATATGTACCAGATGCGCCGGCAATATCCATTTTGACTCGATCAGGGAGAAAATCAGACAAAAACTGACCACCAGGGCAATGGCGCGGAAAAAGGCGGCAAAGGTGGCGTCTATTGCCAGCAAGGGGGCAAAGGCGGCAATGGTGGTTAAGACACCAAAGGTTGCGGGCATCGCCACCCGCATGGTGCCGCGAATAATGTTGTCGGAGGAATGGCCATGTTGCTGGATCTCGGAATAGACGCTCTCGCCGATAACTATGGCGTCATCCACCACTATCCCCAGCACCATGATAAAGGCAAACAGGCTGATCAGGTTTATCGATACCGACCAGTCCCCCATCAGCGGCATTAGGATAAAGGCACCAAAGAAACTGATGGGAATGCCTATCATGACCCAAAACGCGATTTTAATACGCAGAAACAGGGTCAAGACCAGGAACACCAGGAAGGCCCCCATCAGGAGGTTGGTGATCATCATATCCAGGCGTGCCGACAGGTAATAGGAGGCATCCCCCCAAATGGTCAGCTTGGCACCTTCCGGTAGCTGCTGGTTTTTCTTTTCGACATAGGCTTTAACTTCCTCGGCAATGGCCAGGTCATTCTGGTCGCCGGTCGACTGCACCATGATGCTGGAGGTGTTTTCATTATCAAACTTGGCAAAATCTTCCTGCTCGACAAAGTCATCCTTAATCACGGCAATATCACTCAGGGTCAGCCTAGTGCCATCGGCGGCAGTGCGCAATACCAGATCGCCATATTCAATTCCGGTATAGGCCTGACCCTGGGCCCGTACCAGGATATCTCCGCCCTTGGTTTTCAGCGTGCCACCCGGCAGGTCGATGGAAGACTTGCGAACCGCCTGGGCGATTTCATCAAAGGTCAGGCCATATTGCTTTAACTTTTCTTCCGATACCTCTATGCTGATTTCATAGCTGCGGCTGCCGACAATATCGGCAATATTCACGCTAGGCAGGGCCATGATTTCATCACGAATATTCTGTGCCATGTTCTGGCGAGCCCTGCGATCCATGGGACCACTGACCGAGAGCCACATTACCTGGCTCTTAAACTCCTGCTTGGTAATAATCGGTTTTTCTGTTTGCTCGGGAAAGGTGGTGATGGCGTCCACCTGCATCTTGATTTCATCCAGCTTTTCCGACAGCGAATAGCCGGACTGCAACTCTATGGTGACCCTGCCAACCCCTTCACTGGCCACAGAGGTAATGCGCTTGATACCGTCAATATCCTCCAGCGCCTCTTCCACCTTCAGGATCACCGACTGTTCCACTTCCTCGGGAGCCGCCCCCAAGTGGGGCACCACCACCATGATGCTATTGGGATTAAAGTCAGGAAAGGCCTTTTTATTGATGTTCTGATAGGAAAAAAAGCCCACCACCAGAATAAATACCATTAGCAGGTTGGCCGCAACACTGTTACGGGCAAACCAGGCAATCAGCCCGGTCAGTTTTTCGGTTGCCGTATTCATTATCGACCACCCTGGGCGTCTGTTTTATCCCCGTTTTCGCCAGTTTCGGTATTGACCGTTTCTTCCTGAGCTTGCTGTTCACCTTCCACCCTGAGCTTCATGCCAACAACCGGCGCTTCCAGCTTGGTCAAAACAATGCGCTGCGAAGAATCTAGTTCATCCAGGGTATAGGCAAAATCACTGTCGGCATACAGCACGTTAATTTTGCTGATTTGCAGCTTGTTTTCTCTGTCCACCATATTAATGCTGTTGGTGCCCTGCAAGGCAGAGCGCGGGATGGCGACGGCATTTTCCACCAGCCTACCCTCTATATTGGCGTTAACAAAGGTACCGATACGAATTTCTTCATGGCCATTATCCGCCTTGAGATCATAGGGATCATCCACCTGCGCCACCACATAATGAACCCGGCTTTTTCTATCCACCACACCTTCATAGCGGGCCAGGCTGGATTGCCAGCTATGCTTTTCCCCTAAAAGGTTAAAGTAGAGTTCCACCTTGGAGGAATCATCCGTTAACAGGTTGATTCTCGGTAAATTAAGAAAGTCGATGTCCCTATGCTTAATGGGCAGGCGCACTTCGGCATAGTCAACGGCAAAGGTTACCGCCAGCTGGCTGCCTATGGTGACATACTGGCCGACATCCACTTTTTTCTCCTTGAGCATGGCATCGTAAGGGGCAAGAATCTTGGTTCGGCTCAGCTTGATTTTAGCTTCCTTAATGTCCGCCTCTGCCGCCAGCAAGTCTGCCTTGGCCTGTTGCAGCTGAGGCGTTCTCAGCGCCAGTATCGGGGCGTCTTCATATGACTTACCAGTCAGGCTCCATTCATCCCTGGCCTGATCATGGCGCGCCTGCTCTTCCACCAGTTTGGCCGTGGCCGCATCCAGTCTCGCCTGTGCCTTTAACAAGGCCACCTGATAACTGATATCATCTATGGTCAGCAGGGTTTCTCCCTGCTTGAAATAGCCACCCACCAAAAACTTATCCGATACCTGGGTTACCACGCCAGAAACCTCTGAAATCAAGGTGGTTTCTGTTCTTGGCATGACGCTGCCCTGACTGGCAATTTGAAAACGCACATCTTTCCTTTGTATGTCGGTCACCGCCACCAGGGGCGCCTTAATGTTTATCGGCTTTTTTTCCGGCTTGGGCGCCAGGGCGGCAAAAATGGCAAATAAGACAATGGCTGCGATCAGTATGGCAAAAGGTGTCAACACATAGCGTAACGGCACCATGCGTTTAGCTTTTTTATTTTGGGCGGGAGCAGAACTGGTCATATAGAATTCCAACTTAATACGGGTGGCAGGAACGGGTTTTACAATTATTCAATACTTTAAGTGAATGAAAATAAAAGTCAAAGTTTAGAATGCGGCTTGATAAGCTTATTATTATCAGGCGGTTAACTAGATACAGACGATATACGAGAATCTACTCGGAAAAGGTACCTAAAAGCCAGACAATAGCTAAGTTCGAATAAACTGAGCCCAGGACAGCAGGGCCTGCCTGAAATCTTCAACGCCACAGGTCGTAATATGGCCTGCATCAATATTATCAACATCAGATGATAATGCTTCAGGAATGGGCGCCTCGCTGCCATTAAGGCTGGCGTTGGCCTGTATGGTAACGTCATCACGTGAAATGGTGGCGGAATATTCCCGCCCTGTGATAAAAACTTCTGCTTGCTTATTCAGTTCAACATCGTCGATAGCCGTTAATAACTGAGCCAGCTTCTTACTGTCACTACCGACTTCGACTTCCAGCCAGGGACCGATTATTTCATGTTCGAGTGAAAAGTTAGCTTTTGCTGTACCTGTGATAGGATCATTTATATATTCATATTCCATTTGTACTCCAAGACAACACGTGCCCGCCTAAGAATTGGGCGAATATCTGTGCCATTACCAAATAAAACTGCTAAATCAATTAGATTGCGATTATAGCAGGGGCACCAATAAATTTGTCCATTCTTGTTAATACAAATTGCTTTGTTATTAGTGTAGCAAAAACTGATATTTTGGCACGCAGGTTAACCAGTAATTTACCTTAATTTGAGGCTTCAGCCGAGGCGTTACAAGCCGGTTTTTATTGAGGTAAAATTCCTTGTGTTTTATGTCCGCTGATTAGAAAAAGATATTCCCATAAATGCTGCTAGGGCATGTAACAGCCAGCTTCATAGAAGTTGCTATACTCTAAGTAGCTAATAATTCTGCATTCGGTGATAAATAATTGATGAATATTGTTCGTGTCATACTACTGCTGTTGTTTTTCTCCGCCCACGCAGAAGCCGATCCAGACAAAACAATCAGAGTTGCTACCTATATAGAGCCGCCGTTTGCCAATTTTATCGATAATGAGTTTATCGGTGAGAATATTGAGATAGCCAAACTCTTGGCTACTTCGATGAATTATGAGGCGGTATTTATCCATTGCCCATTTGCCCGTTGCATGACAATGATCAAGCAGGGGCAGGCGGATATGATTATTGCCATACGTAAAACAAAGGCGAGGGAAAAGTTTCTTACCTATCTGACGCCTCCCTATTATATTCAGCATTATCCGTTAAAATTTTACACCCTTGCCGACGCAAATATTGCCATTAATACCTATGATGATCTAAAAAGCCTTACCGTAGGGGCGCTAAGGGGCACCAAATACTTTGATCAATTTGATTTTGACCAGCAATTAAAAAAGGTAGAAGTAACCAGCATAGCGCAACTAATCAATTTGTTGAAAAAACAGCGAATCGATACCTTTTTGGAACGTGAGGAATCGGTACTGGCCTGGATAGAAGAAGAGGAATACCAAAGGCTTTTCAAGTTGGCCGAATATGAATACGATAATGCCGTGGGTGTCTATGTCGCCATTTCAAAAAAATCACCCAGGCACAAGGATGTCGGATACCTGTCGACCCAACTGGCCAAATTTGTCGACGACGGAACCATACATGCAATAATAGGCCGATAGCTTTTTCTTTTAGTGATATTAAAAACGCTCGAATATGTGACAAAAATGTCCGTTTTGTTCGCTAAACCGGGTAAAAATACAAACTAACAGGGAATTGGCGATATAATTAAACCAACACCCGTTAACGGGTTCTTTACTTTAGGTTGATATAATTTGTCTCGTTCCACCCTGCTGTTAGTTGCACTTTTATCCCATTTTTTGGCCTTTTCTCCCCAGGCCAAGGCGACGCATGCCAAGTCAATACGGGTGGCAACCTACCTGGAGCCCCCCATGGTGGACTTTGTTGACGGCCATTTTGTCGGTGAAAACATTGAAGTCGCCAAGTTACTGGCCAAAAAACTCGATAAGGATATCTACTTCATCCGGTGTCCGATAGCCCGCTGTCTGTCCATGATAGAGAAAGGGCATGCCGATATGATACTGTCGCTGAGAAAAACCCAGGCTCGTCAGCAATATATGACCTATCTGACGCCGCCTTTTAAGGTGCAGCATTTCCCTTTGCGCTTTTATGTATTGAAGGAGCGCAAGCTGGAAATTAGCAAGTTCGAGGACCTAAACGCACTTTCCGTTGGTGTGGTTCGCGGCGCCGCCTATTTCGATCGCTTTGACCAGGACAAAAGCATCAACAAGGTCGAGGTGACGGGGCACAGGCAGTTAATTCAAATGCTGTTAAAAAGCCGGATAGATACCTTTCTAGAACGGGAGGAAACCATTATTCCGCTCATTGAAGCCCAGGTTTACCAGTCAAAAATTACCTTGGCCCAGTATCAATTTGATAAATCAGTGGACTCCTATATCGCCATTTCCAAAAAGTCGTCTTTCCATAAGGACATAGGCAAAATGTCCGAACAATTAACCCTTATGATAAAAAGTGGCGAAATTCAGCAGTTATTGAAGGACAAGCGGGTTCCGGATTTATCCCGGCAAAAAAACAGGCAATAAGGCTTCCTGGGCCGGAACTTATTCATAAGAGCCAAGTCTACAGACTACCTCGGAATAATAATGTTAATAAGATACTGTGCTAAAAGGACGTAATGCTGCGCTTGTTTTATCCCTTGTGATACACGCAGTCATGCTATTGCTCTTGCTTAATCTCAATTTTACCCTGCCCGATAATACGCATAAACCTGAGCAAGCGATAAAGAGTTATATCTATACGCCGCCCAAGCCGGCTCCTCACGAGATAAAGACAGAAAAACAACCCGAGCTTGTAAAACAGCCTCTGCCAGCACCAGAATTCAAGGCTGAGCCAGCACCAAAAGAAAAGACACCTGTAACTAAAAAGAGTGAAGAGCCGACCATAGTTCAAAGCAAGGAACCGGCTTCACCTTCAGCCCCTGCCGAGCAGGCAGTTGAAGCGGCTCAGAAACCTGTGTCAAAAAAGTTTTCCTCTTTTAATCAGCTAAAACAGCTTAGAAATAGTATCGACCGGCAAATACTACAGCAGGAATTTTCTGCCCGCCAGGCCACCAGGTCGCCATCCGTTATGCATGCTCAACCGGCAGCTGTTCCGCATTCGGTCGAGCAATTAACAGATGACGAAAAAAAAGCCAGAAATACCACTAACTATTCCGACGGCCTGAAAATTACAAAAAATGACAACGGCACCTGTACCATAGAAGAAGATCTATCCAATGTTGGTATCCAGGGGGTGACAGCCGTGCAAGGGTTTGCATGTGGCGAGTCTAAATTTGATAAAAGCTTTCGGGAACATATGAAGAAGGTGCAGCAAAAACTGGCCAGATAACACTAACCTAATACTCTTCTTCTTGAGCTTGACAAAATAAAAAATTTGTTTGCATAATCCAGCCATGAAATTTTTACACCTTAGCAATATAGACTTCCTGCGCAAGTGGTATAATCAAGACGCTCGATTAGCCTACTCTTTTTTCTGTTATTAGCTTTTCCTTATACCAAGTGAATTAATTAATTGATCACTTAGCGAGAGTTAAAAGGCTTAGAGGCAAGGCATTGATTGCAGAGAATGGTTATTCAGGACAGTTGCTCCTGCATTGTCTAATTACCTACATCCATGTAGGGTCCTTGTCAAAATCAATAACGCAGCGTATAAGCCTTTTAAACTCGCCCTTTGGGAGCTCATTAGCAAGCTGATAACTTCACAAAATTAATGAAATATAGAGCGACTATGTTTAAATAATTTTGTTTGTTCTAAACTTGCTAATGAAGCTCTAAGTTGGTCAATTTATTATTTCAATTGGTATTACTCCTCTGCCGTATCGAACCAGGTGTTCGATAGTTTCCTTTGTTTAAAAAAGAGTAAGATAACATGAAAAGAATTCCCGAACCTTTCCGTATCAAGATGGTTGAGCCCATCAAGATGACCACGGAAGACGATCGTCGCCAGGCCTTGATTGAAGCAGGATACAACCCGTTTTTATTAAAGAGCGAAGATGTCTATATCGACCTGTTAACCGACTCGGGCACCGGCGCCATGAGCGCCAATCAGTGGGCTGCGCTAATGATAGGTGACGAGGCCTACGCCGGCAGCCGTAGCTTTGTTAAGCTGGAAAAGTCGGTGCAAACCCTGTTCCGTTACCAACACGTTATTCCCGTCCACCAGGGCCGGGGCGCAGAACAGATCCTCTTCCCCAACATGGTTAAACACAAGAGTAGTAAAAAGCCGGTATTTATTTCCAACTATCATTTTGATACCACGGCTGCTCATGTCGAACTAAGTGGAGCCAAGGCCATCAATGTACTGACACCGGAAGCCATGGATACCTCCAGCTGGTATGACTTTAAAGGCAATTTTGATCTGACTGCCCTGCAGGAAACCATAGCCATGCATGGCGCGGAAAATGTCGCCGGTATTATTATTACCGTTACCTGCAACTCGGCCGGCGGCCAGCCAATTTCCCTGGCCAATATCAGGGCGGTATCCGAGATCGCTAAAGCCAATGATATCCTGGTGGTGATTGATTCCGCCCGGTTTGCCGAAAATGCCTATTTTATCAAACAAAGGGAAGCAGGCTGTGCCGATACCCCAATCGGCGATATTATCCGCAGCATGTTTGATTGTGCCGATATCTTTACCATGTCAGCGAAAAAAGATCCCATGGTCAATATGGGGGGGCTGTGCTGCTTCAAAGATGATACTTATCTTGACCTGTACCGCCAGGTACAAATCAGCTGTGTGCCCATGGAAGGTTTTATCACCTATGGTGGCCTGAACGGACGGGATATGGAAGCGCTGAGTGTTGGCCTGTGGGAATGTGCCGATGAAGACTATCTGGAATACCGCATCGGCCAGGTCGCCTACCTGGGAGACCTGCTAAGAGATGCTGGCATTCCTATCCAGTACCCCACCGGCGGCCACGCCGTTTTTATAGATGCCGGCAAGTTGCTGCCCCATATTCCCGCCGAACAGTTTCCGGCCCATGCGCTGGCCAATGAAATCTATTTGGAAGGGGGGATTCGAGGTGTTGAGATCGGCTCCCTGCTGCTTGGCCGGGATCCCGAAACCGGCCAGCAAAAAGAGTCGCCTCTGGAGCTACTCAGGCTCACCATACCACGCCGCGTCTATACCAATGACCATATGAAATATATCGCCGACTGCATTATTGCCATTAAGGAAAAAGCAGAGAGCATCAAGGGCCTGGAATTTGAATATGAACCGCCGGTACTAAGACACTTTACCGCCAGGCTAAAACCCGTGGAATAATAACAATCAATAAAAAAGGTCAGCAATGCTGACCTTTTTTACATCTATTTTGTTAAGTAGTTGAAATTTAGACAAAGCCGTCAAGTTTATCGAGCTCCTGAGCATACGAGTAGTATGTGATGGAGTCGATAAACGCAGACAATGCAGTATAAAATTCAAATACGACGCAAAATCAAATTATGCGGGTTCCTGAATGATGACATTATCCGCTTTCTTGGTGTACTGCTCCATCTTATGGAAATTCAGGTAGCGGTAAGTATCGGCAGCCGTTGCATCAATCTTGCCTGCGTACTCAAAGTACTCTGCTGGCGTTGGCAACTTACCCAGGATCGCTCCGACCGCAGAAAGCTCGGCAGACGCCAGGTAAACATTGGCATTGTTACCCAGACGGTTAGGGAAGTTACGGGTTGATGTTGACATTACCGTGGTATTGTCGGCAACACGCGCCTGGTTACCCATACATAGTGAACATCCTGGAGGCTCAACTCGAACACCGGCCTTGCCATAGATGGAGAAGTAACCTTCATCACTTAGCTGGGCACTGTCCATTTTCGTTGGAGGTGTTACCCACATGCGAGTTGATAGTGAACCACCATAGTTTTCAAGCAGTTTACCCGCAGCACGGAAGTGACCGATATTGGTCATACATGAACCGATAAAGACTTCATCTACCTTACCGCCGGCAACTTCTGACAATAATTTCGCATCATCAGGATCATTCGGGCAACATACTACCGGCTCTTTGATGTCGTTCAGGTCAATTTCAATCACATGCGCATATTCGGCATCCCTGTCTGCTGCCATCAATGACGGGTTGGCCAGCCACTCTTCCATGCCCTTGATACGACGTTCAATGGTACGGACATCACCATAGCCTTCGCTGATCATCCACTTAAGCATCACTATGTTAGACTGTAAGTATTCGGTAACCGCTTCTTCTTCCAGCTTGATGGTACAACCGGCAGCAGAACGCTCGGCAGATGCATCAGACAGCTCAAACGCCTGCTCAACCGTTAAGCCCTTAAGGCCTTCGATTTCAAGAACGCGACCAGAGAATTCATTAATTTTCCCTGCCTTTTCAACCGTTAACAGACCTTTTTGAATGGCAGTGTAAGGAATGGCATGAACCAGATCACGCAGCGTGATACCCGGTTGCATTTCACCTTTAAAGCGTACCAATACCGACTCAGGCATATCTAGTGGCATAACACCTGTTGCCGCAGCAAAGGCGACCAGGCCAGAACCGGCCGGGAACGAAATACCTAATGGGAAACGGGTATGAGAGTCACCACCCGTACCGACTGTATCTGGCAACAACATGCGGTTTAACCAGGAGTGGATAACACCGTCACCAGGGCGAAGCGAAACACCGCCACGGTTCATAATAAAATCAGGCAAGGTGTGGTGAGTGACCACGTCAACCGGCTTAGGATAAGCAGAAGTATGACAGAAAGACTGCATGGTCAAATCGGCAGAGAAGCCGAGACAGGCCAAGTCTTTTAACTCGTCACGTGTCATAGGACCGGTAGTATCCTGAGATCCAACGGTTGTCATCTTAGGCTCACAGTATTGGCCAGGACGAACACCTGTGACACCACATGCCTTACCGACCATTTTCTGGGCCAGGGTAAAGCCTTTACCTGAGTCTTCAACATCAAGGGGTTTCTTAAAGATATCCGTCTCGCCCAAGCCTAGTACTTCACGAGCACGACCGGTCAAGCCACGACCGATAATCAATGGAATACGGCCGCCGGCACGTACTTCATCAAACAATACCGGACTCAATTCAAATTCGGAAATCACTTCACCGGCTGCATTTTTCACGACACCTTCGTATGGATAAATGTCGATAACATCACCCATATTCATTTTTTGCACGTCTAGCTCGATTGGCAAGGCACCCGAGTCTTCCATGGTGTTATAGAAGATAGGCGCAATTTTGCCGCCCAAGCACACGCCACCACCACGCTTGTTGGGGACATGAGGAATATCATCACCCATAAACCATAATACAGAGTTAGTGGCCGACTTACGTGAAGAACCAGTACCGACAACATCACCAACGTATGCTAGTGGGATACCGTCTTTTTGCAGTTCTTCGATTTGAGCGATAGGACCGACAGTGCCATCATCATCCGGGTTAATACCGTCACGGCCAATTTTTAGCATGGCCTTGGCGTGTAACGGAATATCAGGACGTGACCAGGCATCAGGTGCAGGAGACAGATCGTCGGTATTGGTTTCGCCTGTCACCTTAAAGACCTTAACGGTAATTTTTTCAGCAACCGCCGGCTTATTCAGGAACCATTCGGCATTCGCCCAAGACTCCAATACCGCCTTGGCATGCGCATTACCGGCATCTGCTTTCTCTTTAACATCATAGAAGGCATCAAACATAAGCAAGGTTTTTGACAAGCCCTGTACCGCAATTTCGGCATTGGCTTCATCATCCAATAAGTCGATCATTGGCTCGATATTGTAGCCACCCAACATGGTGCCCAATAGTTCTGTGGCACGTGCCGCATCAATAATGGGTGACTTGGCTTCACCTTTTGCCACGGCCGCCAGGAAGCCCGCTTTAACATAAGCGGCATCATCAACCCCTGGAGGAACACGCTCAGACAATAACTCTAATAAAAACGCTTCTTCACCTGCCGGTGGATTCTTAATTAATTCAACTAGTTGAGCAACTTGCTCTGCGTCTAACGGCTTTGGAACAATTCCTTCAGCAGCACGCTCTTCTACGTGTTTACGGTATTCTTGAAGCACGACATACACCCCTATGACATGAGACACCTTTTGGTAATGATAAGCGTTATCGCTAAGGTGTCTAAAAGTAAGAAAATTCAGGGCTGCATTATAGGTGAAAAGTGGAAAAAATTGAATGAAAGATTCATTCATCAAAAATATAGCTATTATAAATATTATTAATAACGACTATATTTCATAAGCTTATATTTTTGTAATACCACTATGGTCGTAGAGCTTTACAACTGCTTGGTCTATTTCACCGGGCATTCAAGGTTAACAGCCAGCGAGGGCATGATCATATTAGGTAAGCCCTGACGATCATCAAAGGACTCTACCCCCTTAAGGACCTCAATCTTGAAGCCATAGCTTTGGCAAATTTCCATCGAACGCCTGAGTAAAAAGGTCGCCAGGGTGGCAAAATGGGTATCACTGCGGGAAATCACCTCGACATGGTATTTATTGTCTGCCAGCTTGCTTTCCCTATATTGGACCTCATGGTCAAAATCCCACTGAGGCTGACCACTGAAGTGTTCGACATTGGCACAGGAAGACAACGCCAGGACACACATAATAGATAATAAGACTCTCACCTCAACTCCTTTTATCTTTCAATGAGAGATTTAAGTGTATAAAATTTTTGGAAAACATTAAACAGAAAAAGCCACCACAGGTGGCTTTTCGTTGGAGTTAAACACTAACGACTAAAACTGGTAGCCTTGCCCTTTCTCCAGTAACTTGGCGACATTGATCTTATCGGCGGAGCAGGCAGCAATGTCTTTTTTGCTAAAGACAAAAATCTTATCCTGATAGCGACGCCCTTTCTTTTCACCGGCAGATTTTAGGATAACACTGACATGTTCATTTTTAGGCAGTGATTTTAAGCCGTTTCCGTACAGACACAGGGTTTCGGTAATAGAAGTGGTCAGCTGTTTATAAAAGGCCACTCTTTCCTGGGCACGTTCTTTTTGCTCTGCCTCTTGCCTTTGTTTTAACTTGGCGACTTTTTCCTGCACCTGCTTACGCTCCTTGGCCAGCTTGGCCTTTTGCTGTTCAATTTTCTCTACTTCTGCCTTTAACTCTTTCTTTTGCTTGTCATTGGCACGGCGTAGCTGATATTCCAGATCACGGGCTTCCCGCTCCAGATCCCTGACCTCATAGGCCAGATCTCTTTGCTCATCCCTAAGCTCACGGTACTTGTCCCGGTTTTCATGCAGGGCTTCCATTGCCCTTTCATAACCCTGGGTCGCAGATTCAAGCGCTTCGGTTACCGTCTCATCTATATCTATTTCAAAACTTTCTTGATTGTCACTAAAAGAATATGATGATGAATCTGAATGGGCTACCACTGGCACCGATGGAACAGGCGGAACTTCAGGCATGGTAAAGCTGAAATTATAATTGCCCCAACTGCGTGCACTCGATCCTGAGCTGATGGTAAAAACAACCCCTTGTCCCTTTAAATAGGTGCTATCAATGCCTGTGATTTTTGAACGCTTTCTGCCGTCCTGAACACTAACGGACGACTTGATGATATCACTCATAATATCCAGTTGTTTGTGGATGCTGGCATAATCCTGAGCACTGGCAGTTGCGGAAACTGCCAACAAGGCGCACGGTAAAAATCTCGTTAATTTGTTCATCTTCTTTACTCCTCTGAAGTCCAGTTGGCAGGTTTTGCTTGTAAACCTAGGCTATCTGAATTTGTCTTTTGGTATTTAATGGCTCTTTCAAGCTGTTGAAATTTAATCTTTTGATCCAGCAGTTCGTCCTTGCGCTGCTCATTGATATAACCGATAAAGTCCGTCATATCTTCTTTTCGTTCCTGGCGCGTAGTCCCTAAGATATAACTGGCCAGCTGCAGGTTACTGTCTTGTTGGCTAACCTTGATATCTGCCGCATAGTTGGCCAATACCACCTGCTGCTCACTGGCAAACTCTTTAAGCCTTTGGTCAACCAAAGCAGAAACCTTGGCCTCTTGCTGTGCAGCCGAGCTACCGGCAAAGCTCAGTAATACCCCTTCGGGTTGCACCACCAGCTCCACCTTAAACAGTACCAGGGCAACGGCAAATACCGACATTGCCATGGACATGGCAGGTAATCCGCTCCATTGCCACCAGAGCTTGGTTTCACTGGTAAATGCTGCACCACGGTCCCAACTGGGCACCTCATGCTCAGGCATGACGTCGGCTTGATGGGCAATATCATTCGCCGTGTGCATTCTTTGCTGCCACAGCTTGTCACCCTCTGTGGCATCCAGCTCAGCTTCCACTTGCTCCTGTGTTAATTTGCCATCAAGCCAGTCGGAAAATTGCGCTTCTCGATCTGGTCTTTTACTGTCTGGCATAGTCAACCTCCAAAAAACCTTTTAACTTGTCCAATGCACTGTACAACCTTGATTTCGCCGTATTGGTGGAAATACCCAATTGCCTGGCGATATCCTCAAAGGTACAGTGCTGAAAAAACTTCATTTCAACCACCAGTTTCTGGTTAATCGACAGCCCGTTGATGGCCTGCTGTAAAGCATCCGACTGCTGCCCGGTAAATACCTGCTGTTCGGGGCAAGTATCCCCCCCTTCATCCACTTGTTCTGGTACATCATCCAAGGACTGAGTCGGCCGTTTGCGCCGATAATATTCAATGCAGCGGTAATGGGCTATCTTAAACAGCCAGCCTTTAAAGGGACTATCGCCCCGAAAAGAAGACAGGTTACGAAATACCGCCATAAAAATATCCTGCATTAAGTCCATGGCATCATCACTATTGCTCACCATACGATAGGTATAGTTATACAAGTTTTTTTCATAACGTTTTACTAACGTTATCCAGGCTGATTTCTTTCCTTTAAGCGCTTGTTTAATCAGCGTTTCATCACTTCGCTCAAACACGCATAATCCTACTTTTAGTTGTTAGCTGTTGTTTCGTTACTATTAATGTCGAGGCTCGAATAAAAATAGTTTGAAAATTTTTTATTTAATTTTAAGTTAGCTCTTTCGTGCACTAATAACCTTTAACAATCACTAAGTTAGCTTATTATGAAAAGTATTTCTCTTTAAATAAGAAAACAAACCAGCTTGCAAACCGTATGGGAATAAACTAATCATTGCTCAAACAGCCAGTTTTTATGAGCAAATGCAAGCGAGGTATTTATGGTTTTAACATAGTCGTTATTCTTCTAACGGGTATTCTATAGGGCAATCAGGCATACCACACTAAGTGGTTAAAATCACAGTGAATTCCCCCTGACTTAAACCGGTAAATTCACGCTTTTCATCCGTATTTAAATGCGTTATGGTTAGCCAGTTGTTAATCCAATAAGAAGTAGGAAGAGTCCTTATGTTAAGAGCATCAGCACGCCATATATTGGTTGATACCGAGGAAAAATGCCTGGAGTTAAAGGCAAAAATTGAAAGCGGCGAAGACTTTACCGCCATTGCCAAAGAGCATTCTAATTGTCCATCAAAGATGCAAGGCGGCGCACTAGGCTCTTTTGGTCGAGGCCAAATGGTAAAAGAATTTGACGAAGTGGTGTTCAGTGCCGAGCTGGACAAGGTCCAAGGACCGGTAAAAACACAATTCGGTTACCACCTGGTAGAAGTCACTGCCCGCACCGAGTAGTAATTGATAGCCAGTCATCTCAAATGAGTAACAATAAAAAAGCCAGCAACTAGTTGCTGGCTTTTTAGTATTTATATCCACTATTTATTCGTGCTATCCCTGCACTCAACCTTACGGACTAGGTGAAAAATAGTTCCCGACTATTTTTTCTTTTTAACTGCTTTGGCATTTGGCAGGTCTGTGATTGAACCTTCAAAGATTTCCGCCGCCAAGCCGATTGACTCGTTCAAGGTTGGGTGAGCATGAATGGTCAAGCCGACATCTTCGGCATCGGCGCCCATTTCTACCGCTAAACAGATTTCACCCAGCATTTCACCGGCATTGATACCAACAATGGCACCACCCAGCACTCGGCCAGATTCTTTTTCGAAAATCATCTTGGTTTTACCTTCGGTGCGCGCAGATGCAATGGCACGACCGGAAGCTGCCCAAGGGAAGTTCGCCACTTCGATGTTAAGGCCTTGCTCTTTCGCTTCACGCTCTGTAACACCCACCCAGGCCATTTCCGGATCCGTATAGGCGATGGAAGGAATACAACGCGGGTCGAATACGTGCTTTTTACCAGCAATCACTTCGGCAGCAACATGGGCTTCATGCACGGCTTTATGAGCAAGCATAGGCTGACCAACAACATCACCGATAGCAAAAATATGGTTAACGTTAGTACGTAGCTCATTTGAAACGTTAATAAAGCCACGCTCGTCAACATTAACGCCCGCTTTATCGGCATCAACCAGGTGGCCATTTGGTTTACGGCCAACTGCAACTAAAATCTTGTCGTAACGAACTTGGCCTTCAGGTGCATTCTTACCTTCAAAGGTCACATACAGGCCATCATCTTTGGCATCAACCGCAACAACCTTAGTTGATACCATGATGTTGAATTTTTTCTTGTTGTACTTGGTGTAAATTTGCACTATATCTTTATCGGCAGCAGGCACCAGCTGATCGGCAAACTCAACCACAGAAACATTAGAGCCCAGCGCCTTATATACTGTGCCCATTTCCAAACCGATAATACCACCACCCAGTACCAGCATTTCGCCAGGTACATCTTCCAATGCCAAGGCGCCGGTAGAATCTATTATGCGAGGATCATCTTTCGGGATAAAGGGTAAATCCACTACTGAGGAGCCTGCGGCGATAATGGCATTATCAAAGGTAATAGTAGTTGTGCCGTCTTTACCTTCAACCGCAATGGTTTTATCGGAAGTGAATTTGCCGTAACCGGTTACCGTTTTAACTTTACGCTGCTTGGCCATGCCGCCTAGGCCGCCAGTTAACTGACCGATAACGCTTTCTTTCCAGCTACGGATTTTATCCAGATCAATTTGAGGTGCACCGAAGGTGACACCGTGAGACGCCATTTCCGCGGCATCATCAATCACTTTAGCAACATGCAGTAACGCTTTTGAGGGAATACAGCCAACATTTAAACAAACGCCGCCTAATGTTTCACGGCTCTCTACCAAGACTACATCCAAACCTAAATCTGCGGCACGAAATGCAGCTGAATAGCCGCCAGGACCCGCACCTAAAACTACTACCTGAGTTTTAATATCGTTACTCATGCTAACCTCAAAATTAAATTTATTGATTGATGGCTAAACCCTTGTCATAGCCATCAGAAACTTGCTGTATACCCAAGCCACCTCAAGATGCTCGTTTCAGGACGCCTGAGCGATTCATGATCAAGGCGCGTATTTAATTAATGGTTGTTCCCTTAATTACATACGCAACGATGAACATGATTTGCTCAGACGTCCCCTCGGGCTGGTTTAGAAACGTTTTATGCTGCGTTATTGATTTTGACAAGGGAATAACCCTTCTCTTCAATCAATGCCTTGCCTAAAGACGTTTCTAATTCCAGCTGAATCCTGCATCTTGAGGTGGCTTGGGTATATTATTTGGTTGGCAAGTTTACTCTTTGTGATGAAAAATCGCCAACTTTTAATCGATAAATCATAAGATTCCTACCAGGGTAGGAATCTTATCAAGTGGAACCTAAGTACTAGAGTATCAAACGGCGAATATCCGTCATTACTCCCGCCAAATGAACGGTAAATCTCGCCGCTACCGCACCATCAATCACTCGATGATCATAGGAAAGCGACAATGGCAACATTAGGCGAGGAATAAACTCGCTGCCATTCCATTTAGGTTTCATTTCCGACTTGGAAACTCCCAAAATGGCAACATCCGGCGCATTGACGATAGGTGTAAACGCGGTTCCACCTATGCCCCCCAGGCTGGAAATAGTGAAACAACTGCCCTGCATATCGGCGGCCTTAAGCTTACCTTCACGCGCCTTGGCACTGATTTCCAATAGCTCCTTAGAAAGCTCATGAATGCCCTTCTTATCGACATCGCGGACAACAGGCACCACCAGACCGGTCGGCGTATCGACCGCAACACCAATATGGCAGTATTTTTTCATGATGATGCTTTCGCCATCTTCACTCAAGCTGGAGTTAAAGACGGGGTAAGCCGCCAGGGCACTGGCAACCGCTTTCATAATGAAAACAAGCGGCGTGATTTTAAAACCAAGTTTCTGTTTTTCACAGACCTGATTTTGCTCCTTACGGAAAGCTTCCACCTCTGTGATATCCGCCTCATCAAATTGAGTGACATGAGGAATGGTAACCCAGTTGCGATGCAGGTTGGGTCCGGAAATCTTCTGAATACGGGTTAAGGGCACAGTTTCAACTTCACCAAACTTGGAAAAATCGACCTGCTTGCGCTCGATGACCTGCAAACCGCCCGAACCACCAGCAACCGAAGTGCTGGCACTGGCCTTGGGACGGGACAGCTCATATTTAACATAAGACTGAACATCTTCTTTTAGAATACGGTTCTTGCGCCCCGTGCCTTTGACCAAAGCCAGGTCAACGCCAAATTCACGGGCCAGACGACGAATGGACGGCGAAGTATAAATAGCGCCTTTGGTTTTCATGCCTGCCTGTGGATGATGCGGGACAGGTGCCGACTTAGGCTTTTGTGGTGCCTGAGTAACTGCTGGCTGTGCAGCTTCTGCCACAGGAGCCGCTTCCGGCTCAGCAACCGATATCGGCGCACCACTGCTGGTGGCCAGTTTGATCACCAGCGAGCCTTGTTTTACCTTGTCGCCGGTCGCCACATAGACTTCCTTGACCACGCCGGCATGGGACGAAGGTACATCCATGGTGGCCTTGTCGGTTTCCAGTGTGATCAGGCCATCTTCTTCGGCCACTTCGTCACCAACGGCGACCAGGACATCGATAACATCAACTTCACCGTCTTCACCTATATCAGGCACGGCGACATCGATAAGCTCACTTTCGGCTGAGGCAACAGCAGCCGGCTTTTCAACTTCGGCTGCGGCTTCAGGAGCTGGTGCCGGTTTTTCTTGCTCAGCTGCAGGTTCTACACTTGCTGCCTCCGCGCTTGCCCCAGCGCCGCCAGCCTTCATTTCGGCGATCAGGTCACCTTCTTTGATTTTATCACCTATGGCCACTTTTAAAGCCACCAGCTCGCCCGCCATAGGGGCAGGAATATCCATGGAGGCCTTATCGGTTTCAACCGTGACAATGGCATCTTCCGCTTCCAGGGTATCACCGGTAGCGGCACAGATTTCAATAACTTCAACTTCATCGCCACCCACATCAGGGACTAGAATTTCTTGAATATCAGACATTTCTTTGATTCCTTCTCTAGTCACACATTAAGCATAAAGCGGGTTAAGTTTATCGGTATCGATATTGAAGCGCTTGATGGCATCAGTGACCACACTGCGGTCAATATCACCACGATTGGCCAGTTCGAATAGCGCCGCAACGACAATATAGTTGTGATCTACCTCAAAGTGCTTACGCAGGTTGGCCCGGCTGTCACTGCGGCCAAAGCCATCGGTACCCAATACGCGGTATTCTGTATTGATATAGGCACGCACCTGATCCGAGTAGTTCTTAACATAGTCGGTTGCCGCAATGGCAGGACCATTTTCTTTGGTGATAACGCCCGAAATATAGGCTAATTTCTGCTCACTTTCAGGGTGCAACATGTTCCAGCGCGTCACTTCCTGACCGTCTCTAGCCAGCTCGTTAAACGAGGTCACAGAATACACATCGCTGGAGATATTAAAGTCGTTCGCCAGAATTTGCGCCGCTTCTCGAACCTGCTGCAAGATGGTACCTGAACCCATCAGCTGGACATTGGCCTGAGCTTTTTTCGCTTCAACACGTTCAAGCTTGTAGATACCCTTGATGATTTGATCCGCGATCTCTTTGTCTTCCGGCATGGCCGGATGCTGGTAGGCTTCGTTCATCAGCGTCAGGTAGTAGAAGATATTCTCGTTTTCTTCATACATGCGGCGTAAACCGTCACGGACGATAACCGCCACTTCATAACCATAGGTAGGATCATAGGTAACACAGTTAGGAATAAGTCCGGCCTGAACATGTGAATGTCCATCCTGATGCTGTAAACCTTCACCATTCAGTGTCGTACGACCCGCCGTTGCGCCCAACAGGAAACCACGCGCCTGGCTGTCACCCGCTGCCCAGGCCAAGTCGCCAACGCGTTGGAAACCAAACATGGAATAATAGATATAAAACGGAATAGTGGTTGCATCACAAGTCGAGTAAGAGGTACCCGAGGCCACCCATGAAGCCATGGCGCCCAGTTCATTGATACCCTCCTGAAGTACCTGGCCTTTTTTATCTTCACGATAGTAGGCAACCTGATCCGCATCCTGAGGCACGTATTTCTGCCCCTCATTGGCATAGATACCTACCTGGCGGAATAGGCCTTCCATACCGAAGGTACGGGCTTCATCAGGAATAATAGGCACAACACGCTTACCAATTTTCTTGTCTTTTAACAGGCTGTTCAATACACGGACAAAGGTCATGGTAGAAGATACTTTGCGGTCGCCAGAGCCTTTTAATATCGCATCAAAGCTTTTCAGTGGAGGAATTTCCAACGACTCGGAGGCCTGTTCACGACGTGCCGGCAATGAACCACCCAGGGCTTCACGGCGAGCCTTCATATACTGGTATTCAGGACTGTCTTCAGGGAATCTGAAGAAAGGCAGCTCGGCAATTTCATCATCGGCAATCGGCATATTAAAGCGATCGCGGTAGTACTTGATGGACTCCACATCCATTTTCTTAACGTTATGGGCAATATTCAAGGCTTCACCTGAAGCGCCCAAGCCATAACCCTTAACGGTTTTCGCCAGAATAACGGTTGGACGCCCTTTAGTATTCATCGCCTTTTCATAAGCGGCATAGACTTTAACCGGATCATGGCCACCACGGTTTAGTCTCCAGATATCTTCATCCGACATATTGGCGACCATTTCTGCCGTTTCAGGGTACTTGTTAAAGAAGCTATCGCGGGTGTACTTACCACCTTTCGCCTTACAGTTTTGGTACTCGCCATCCACGGTTTCATTCATTAGCTGCAACAACTTGCCGGATGTATCACGCGCCAACAAGGCATCCCAGTAGCTGCCCCAGATAACCTTGACCACTTCCCAGCCTGCGCCGCGGAAGGTACCTTCAAGTTCCTGAATGATCTTGCCGTTACCACGCACCGGGCCGTCCAGGCGCTGCAGGTTACAGTTGATAATAAAGGTCAAATTATCCAGGCCTTCACGCGATGCCAAACCAATAGCACCTAGCGCTTCCGGCTCATCGGTTTCACCGTCACCCAGGAAGCAATATACACGCTGGCCAGAGCAATCTTTAATGCCTCGGTCGGTCAGGTACTTAAGAAAACGCGCGGTATAAATCGCCTGCAGTGGACCTAAGCCCATAGATACGGTTGGGAACTGCCAGAAATCCTGCATCAGGTGCGGATGAGGATATGAAGATAGGCCCTTACCATCACATTCCTGGCGGAAGTTATTCATCTGCTCTTCGGTTAAGCGGCCTTCCAAAAAGGCACGGGCATAGATACCTGGAGAAATATGGCCTTGAGCAAAGATAAAGTCGCCACCGTTCTCAGGAGTCGCCGCTTTAAAGAAATGGTTAAAGCCGACATCGTATAGGGTAGAAGAAGAAGCAAAACTACCGATATGACCACCCAGTTCCAGATCTTTCTTGGATGCTCTTAATACCAAAACCAGGGCATTCCAGCGAATTGCCGCTCGCACACGTGCTTCTATGGTTTGATCGCCCGGCATATGGGGTTCTTGCCCCGGCGGAATTGTGTTTACATAGGCAGTTGTCGCATCAAAAGGTAAATGAGTCCCGCTACGGCGGGCACTATCAATCAATTTTTCCAATAAGAAATGGGCGCGTTCCGGACCTTCATTTTCCAAAACGGATTCCATTGACTCTAACCACTCTTGGGTTTCTAGCGAATCAATATCAATATTTGGGAGCTCAGACATAATATTTACTTAGTCTCCGATAGTTAATTTAAAATTTATCAAGTTAATTTTTATTGAATAAAGATAGTCGAACTTCTTTATATATCCTTATCCGATTATTCTCTGCGTTGCATTCGTCTCATGGATCTTTCCATCCGGCTATTTTCCTGAGACATTTTCAGTAACACTTCTTCTATAAACGCCAGGTGCCTGTGACTGGCCCCCCAGGCCTTTTGCGGCTGACCACTGACAATGGCATCCATCAAGCGGGTTCTGTAGTCGGCGATCTTGGCAAAGATATCCGGGCGTTTAGCCAAAACAGTTAAATTCTGCTCTATATTGTCTATTAACAGCGTTGCCATGCTGCGCGCTAAATGAAGAATCACCGCATTATGTGACGCTGCACATATCGCCAGATAAAACTCAAATACCGCTTCCGCTTCCTGCCTGTAGTCATTCTCTAGCTGGGCGTTACCTATGTTGTCATGCCGACGTTGGATTTCCTGAAAATCAGCCGGCGTTCCCCTCATGGCGGCATAATAGGCAGACATGCCTTCAATACCATGGCGAAACTCCAATAAATCAAACTGAGATTCATTGCTTTGTGACATAAGCTCAAACAAGGGATCTGACAGGCCAGACAATATTTTATCGCTGACAAAAGTCCCACCGCCCTGGCGTCTGTGAACCAAGCCTTTGGCTTCCAACTTTTGTATTGCCTCTCTCAATGAAGGACGCGAGACATCGAACTGCTGCGCCAGTTCCCTCTCCGGAGGTAATTTTTCACCCGGCTGGACACTGCCTTCCAAAATCATATCTTCCAAACGCGCCAAAATAACATCCGACAGTTTGGGAGCCTTCACCGATTTCTTAATGCTTGAATATGCCATACAAGACTTTTAATCCCCACGCCGTTATTTATGTTCAATTTAAAGAATAAAAACACACCAACAACTAAAAAACAACAAAGGTAAATTGGTATTACCATTTAAAAAACAAGCGTTAAAATAGCAAAAGATAAGGATTTTGTAAATGCAATTTAGCCGACGAATGGATTTTTGCCAATAAATAAATTAGAGCCAAAACTTAAAACGTTTGTTTGATTCCTGCATTGGTCTGACCAAAACGGAGGTATATAATGGCTCATTGCAAAAACGAGACAGGAATATAAATCTGCATAAGCATTCATTTTAGTTAAATAAAACAAGCTATTAATCAAGCAGGGCTTTTACCTCTATAGCAAAAACCAGAAAAGCAGACATTTAGAGGAGGCAAATTTTTCTCATTAATTAAAAAGTAATACAAAAAAATTTATTTTAAAGGGTAGAGAAGCTTGCAAGGTTGGTGTTATAGCTGTTTATGGAAACCCGTTACAAACGCCACCTAACAAATTTGGCTAACAAGAGAGTGTACCACCTGATTTCAGACCTTCAGCCTTCTCCGCCAAAAAGCAACTTGCCGTTCAAACTCACCCCAAACTGTTTTGTGTTGATTTATAGGACGACCAAACTCCACATTGATCGCCTCAATTAAATTGCCTTTACATCCGACAATAATAGCTTCTATGCAATAACACCAGTTAAGATTAACAGGGCGATTATCACCAGGCTTAACAGTGTGGTGCGCTTGGCCAGGCGCACCAGTAAACATGGCTCGGCCGTACAATCTTCTTCGTCGATCATAAAGTCTTCTGATTTTTGCGCCACTTCGACCAAGATCTTATTGGCAGGCTTATTGACTTCAAAAACATTCTCCAGCCAGACTGGAAACGCCTTGGAAAAATGACCCACCAGCATATAGCCAAAGGCAACGATGCGAACCGGTACCCAGTCAAGCCAAAATAGCGTTTTTTGCGCAAAGTTGATGATCTCATCTTTTAGCTCTGCTTCTTTGATTGTTTTTCCTTCCGCGACACTGGTAAGCAGTCGGTAGAAGAGTGCCCCTGGTGCACCAAACAGCACGAAAAACAACATAATGGCGATAAAGTACTTATAGTTTAGCCATACCAGGATTTGGCCAAAGCCCATTTCAGGCAGGTTTTTATCCTGTTGCAATTGCTCATGATGTAACTCGCAAGTGGTTGCTTCACCACGAAACGCTGAAAGCAGATAGTTTTTGTAGGTTTCTCGGGTTTTAATACAACCGAAGCAGATGATCAGAATGACAGAAGAGACTAGCAAGTGCAGCACGCTATCATTAATCAGATCCAATAGCAGATAAACCAAAACAACGGGAGCCAGCATGAAAAAGCTTGCGGTTAAGGGGCTCTGCCAAGGCGCAGGTAAAACGTCAATGCGTCTGACACTATTGAGATAGTAAGTATAAGCAGTATTAAATTGCCATACGGATGACGACAAATAACGTTGTGACGCAAGTGCAATCAATAGGCTAATTAGACTCATATTTTTTCCTAGTAAAAACTACTCAGTATCTTGGCTATTCAATAACTCTTTATAATAGTGCCAATCAAAACTCTCACCCGGGTCCGTTTTCCTGCCCGGAGCAATCTCACTATGCCCTGCAATATTGTCCTTTATATTCGGATAAGCATTCTTTAATGCTAACGTCAGGCGAGCAAGTTGTTGATATTGTTGCTCAGTATAAGGAATATTGTCTGTACCTTCCAGTTCTATACCGATAGAAAAATCATTACACTTTTCTTGCCCTAAGTAGCAAGAAACACCTGCATGCCAGGCTCTGTTATCGAATGAGACATATTGGATCACCTGCCCGTCTCGCCTGATCAAACAATGGGCAGACACTCTAAGCTGACATATATCTTCAAAAAAAGGATCTGCATTGGCATCCAAGTTTCCTAAAAACAGATCTGTGATATAGGGGCCGCCAAATTCTCCAGGCGGTAGGGAAATATTATGGATCACCAGCAGATGAATATCCCCCACCTTATCACGTCGATCAAAATGCGGCGACGGCCTTAGTTCAACCTTGTCTAACCAACCTTTTTTTATTTGCCAATCCACCATACAATAGCCATTAGTAACGGGAATATGTTGGATATTATGACTGAAAAAAATGTCACCGAAAATGATGTCTCGAATAAAATGGGCAAGTATTTTGTCTGGATCGCCTGGCTAATTGCCATCGCCTTGCTTGCATTTATATTTCAGGGCGCACTGGACAAACAGTGGAACCCCAACTCAACGCCGGAAGTATATCTTACCGAGCAGGGCCTGGCGGAAGTACACTTAAAGCAGAACAGGCACGGGCATTATGTCACCCAAGGCATGATCAACGAGCAAAGCGTGACTTTTTTACTGGATACAGGCGCAACCCAGGTCTCCATTCCGGCACATATAGCGGATAGGCTGCAGCTAAGAAGCATGGGCAGTCACAGGGTACAAACCGCTAACGGCATCATAACCGTTTATCAAACTAATATAGAACAACTGCGTATTGGCAATATTTTCCTGTATAATGTCGCGGCAAATATTAACCCTGCAATGCAAAGTAACGAAATCCTATTAGGCATGAGTGCACTTAAACGGGTAGAATTTCGCCAAACAGGCAAGCAACTTATCTTACGAGAACAAAATTAACATGCTTTCAACTTCTCTGCTAAACGATATCAAAAAGACGGTTTCTTGGGCTCTTCAGGAAGACTTGGGAGGCGATTTACAGGCCGCCATAAAAACCTCACAGGATATCACCGCCGAGTTGATCCCGGCCGAAAACAAGGCGGTAGCAACAGTGATAAACCGAGAAGATTGCATTGTTTGCGGCGTAGAATGGGTGAATGAAGTATTCAGGCAATTGGATAGCATCACGGGACTTAACACCCAGATCACCTGGTTTGTCGCCGATGGCCAAATGGCAAAAGCCAATACCACCTTGTTTGAATTATCCGGCAATGCCAGAACCCTGTTGACCGGCGAACGTACGGCATTGAACTTTCTACAAACCCTGTCCGGCACGGCAACCCTGACCAGTCAATACGTTAAAGAGCTGACAGGCAGTCAAACTAAACTACTTGATACCCGTAAAACCCTGCCAGGTATGCGCACGGCGCAAAAATATGCTGTTGCCTGTGGCGGAGGCGTCAACCACCGTATTGGCCTATTCGATGCGTTCTTAATAAAAGAGAATCATATCGCCGCATGTGGTGGCATAGATAAAGCGGTGGCAAGGGCAAAATCCAACCACCCAGATAAAACCGTTGAAGTGGAAGTAGAAAATCTGGATGAACTTTCACAGGCGCTAGCAGCCGGTGCAGACATCATAATGCTGGATAACTTTACCACGGATATGATCGAGCAGGCGGTGGTTCAAGCCAAGGGCAAAGCCAAACTGGAAGTATCCGGTAATATGACAATAGAAACACTCAAAGAGTATACCCGTGCTGGTGTTGATTTTATCTCTTCCGGCGCCCTGACCAAGCATCTGCATGCCATAGATTTATCGATGCGTTTTTCCTGATTAGAGTAAAAACAAATCCCCTCCATACCCTCACCCGGCTAGTTTTTCACCATATAAATTTTTAATCTTGAGCAAGTGCCAATTTAAGCCATTTGCTTAAGATTAAAAAAATGCTAAATCTTGTTTATTTTTTGTTCATTTATATTAAGCTTGGGTTAAAGGATTGTTAATTATTGACCAATTATCAATTTTTTACGTAAATATTAAAAAAAAGTCGCGACAAAATTTTACATTTCAGAAATTTTGTCGCAGTATGAATTCAGCCCCCGTAAAAACATATGGAATTTTTACTATGAAAAACCTTAATACATTGAAAACTAGTCAACGTAAGACCAAGGGTTTTACCCTAATCGAATTAATGATCGTTGTTGCGATCATCGGTATTCTAGCTGCGGTAGCTTTGCCGGCGTATCAGAATTATACAAAAAAAGCTAAGTTTCAGGATGTCGTGGTAGCTGTTGGCTCTGTAAAATCAGCAATGACAGTCTGCTTAAACACTAATAATTTTGCTCCTGCATCTTGTGATACTTTTGCAAAAATCGGATTGTCAGCACCTACAGCGACTGATAATTTAGATAAAGTTGAAATTACTGCCACAACAGCCGTAATAACTGGTACAGGTAAAGCGACAGTTGACAGTAAAAAATATGTAACCAAAATTGCTAATAACAGAGTTGAATTTGACGCAGCAGCTAGTGACTGTGATGATGCAGGTTTCTGCTAAGCACATATTGTTTTTTTTCGAAAAAGCTCCTCAATGGAGCTTTTTTTTATATGTTTAATTTTAATTAGTCAGATTTTTGTTTTTCCTTTCTAAAGTAGTTACACTCTAGTTAATGAATTAATTTGAGTCTAGCCAAGGTGTTATGAAGGGACTTCATCAACAATCCAGTTTACTTTCCGCACTGTCCAAGCATAATTTAGTGCCTGTCGAGATGGTTGACGAAATCAGCTCCAGCTTTATCCAGCAAAAAAAACCTATAGTCCGTTACCTGGTTGAAGACAAGCACTTTAATGCCGTCAATATTGCCAGCATACTGTCCCGCAGCTTTGGCTATCCCCATATAGACCTGAAATCTTTCGACACCTCACTGGTGCCCGAAGGGGTGCGCAATGAAAAGCTGATCCGCAAGCATAATGCCCTGCCGCTATTTTTGCGCGGCAAGGTGCTGTTTGTTGCCATGTCGGATCCCACCAACCACGATGCCCTGGAAGAAATCCAGTTTAATACCGGCTATACCACTGAGCTGGTATTGGCAGACGAGGAAAGCCTGCAGGACTGCATAGAAAAGGTTCTGGAAGAAGACAACGAAGCGCTGGATATTACCGATTTAGACACAGAAGAGCTTTCCGGGATAGATGTACAGGAAGAGCGTACAGAAGACGAACCTGTAACTGGCGATAAAGAAGATGCGCCCATTGTTGTCTATATCAACAAGATTTTGTTAGATGCCATTAAGAAAGGCGCCTCGGACTTGCACTTTGAACCCTATGAAAAATCTTTTCGCATCCGGTTTCGTATCGACGGCATATTGACCGAGGTGGCCAAGCCGCCTATCTCGTTAGCATCTCGTATGACGGCCCGCTTAAAGGTGATGTCAAAGCTGGATATCGCCGAACGCCGGGTACCACAAGATGGCCGGATAAAGCTGGCGCTCTCCAAGAAGAAATCCATCGACTTTCGGGTCAGCACCCTGCCCACCATGTGGGGCGAGAAGGTGGTGATGCGTATCCTGGACTCTTCCAGTGCCATGCTCGGTATTGATATGCTGGGCTATGAAGCCGAGCAAAAGAAAATATACCTTGATGCCCTGGCCCAGCCCCAGGGCATGATTTTGGTGACAGGGCCGACGGGTTCGGGTAAGACTGTCTCTCTCTATACCGGCCTTAATATTCTCAATACCCCCGAGAGAAATATCTCTACCGCGGAAGATCCGGTAGAGATCAATCTGGAAGGCATTAACCAGGTCCAGATCAATACCAAAGCCGGGCTGACCTTTCCCAGCGCCCTACGCTCTTTTCTGCGGCAGGATCCCGATATTGTTATGGTGGGTGAAATACGGGATCTGGAAACGGCGGAAATCGCCATCAAGGCGGCGCAAACCGGCCATCTGGTCTTATCGACTTTGCATACCAATTCAGCGGCGGAAACCCTAACTCGCTTATTGAACATGGGCGTTCCCTCCTATAACGTTGCCAGCTCGGTCAGTATTATTATCGCCCAGCGATTGGCAAGGCGTCTTTGTATGCAGTGTAAAACGGAAGAGCATATTCCTAGCGAAGAGCTACTAAAGCAGGGCTTTCTTCCGGAACAACTCAGTGACGTAAAACTATTCAAGGCGGTTGGCTGTGAACAGTGCACGGCTGGCTATAAGGGCCGGGTCGGTATCTATGAGGTAATAAAAATTAGTGAAACTATTGCTAATATTATTATGGAAGGTGGGAATTCCTTGGATATTGCCGCCCAATGCCAGAAAGAGGGCTTTAATAACTTGCGCCAGTCGGGCCTATTAAAGGCCATGCATGGCGTAACTAGTTTGGAAGAAGTAAACAGGGTTACGAGTACGTAACTATACTCATTTTTTAGGTAACAATAACGGTTAGGTGATTTTATGGCAGTTGCTAATACTAACAATACCAAGGTAGTTGCTCCAAAAGCTTTAGATGTATTTATCTGGCAAGGGCTTAACCGCAAGGGGAAAAAAGTCAGCGGAGAACTTTCTGCGACAAGTTTACTGGACCTAAAAGCCCAACTAAGAAAACAAGGCATTACCCCGGGCCGAATAAAGAAAAAGCCCAAGCCCTTGTTTGGCCTGGGTGGTGATAAAAAAATTATCCCAGCCGATATTGCCGTTATTACCCGGCAAATTGCGACCATGCTGGGGGCCGGTGTGCCTTTGGTGCAAACCATAGAAATGATAGGCAAGGGGCACAACAACGGTAATATGCAAAAGCTGTTAGCAGAGATTGGCAATAAATTACAGTCTGGTATTCCGCTATCCGACTGTCTCCGCGACCATCCTAAGTATTTTGATGATCTTTATTGTGACTTGGTGGCCTCGGGTGAACAGTCAGGTTCACTGGAAACCATCTATGATCGTATTGCCACCTATAAAGAAAAAGCCGAGGCACTCAAATCCAAAATCAAAAAAGCCATGACCTATCCGATTGCAGTATTGATTATTGCCGCAATAGTTACGTCTATTCTACTTATATTTGTTGTGCCTGTATTTCAGGACATATTTGCCAGCTTTGGTGCTGAATTACCTGCATTTACTCTATTAGTCATTGGGATTTCTGAATTTATGCAAGCCTATTGGTATATCATGCTGGCTGCCATTTTTATTGCCGGTTTTCTGTTTAAAAGAGCTCACCTAAACAGTCAGGCTTTTAGGGACAGTGTGGATAAAAAAATCCTTAAAATCCCTGTAATCGGTGAATTACTGGAAAAAGCCGCCGTTGCCCGCTATGCCAGAACATTATCTACGACGTTCGCTGCTGGCGTGCCCCTGATAGATGCGCTTGAGTCTGCAGCCGGAGCTTCAGGGAATGCCGTGTTTCGGGATGCTATTTTGGAAATCCGCTCGGAAGTGTCTTCTGGTATGCAAATGAACCTGGCGATGCGAAACTGTAATATATTTCCCGATATGGTGATTCAAATGGTCGCCATTGGCGAGGAATCAGGTGCAGTAGACGATATGCTGGCAAAAGTAGCAACCGTCTACGAACAACAGGTCGACGATGCTGTTGATTCATTAACCAGCTTATTAGAACCCATGATAATGGCTGTACTGGGTGTGGTTATAGGTGGCTTGATTATTGCCATGTATCTACCTATATTCCAAATCGGTATGGTAGTCTAGAATCGATTAATAATAACAATAAGAAAGCAAATTAAGGTAGTTTTGTGTTAGACAATTTAATATTAGTATTCGAGTCCTCACCGCTCTTTTTTTATGTTTGTGTTGTTTTATTAGCACTTGCCATTGGCAGTTTCCTCAATGTTGTAGTTTACCGCCTGCCAAAGATGCTGGAACAAGGCTGGTATCTTGAGTGCCGCGAGTTTTTGGCTGATGAAGTGGCCAATGTTCCTGCAAAAAATATTGAACCTCTAACTCTCTCCAAGCCTGACTCCACCTGCCCTCATTGTGGCCATAAGATACGTTTTTATGAAAATATCCCTGTTATCAGTTGGTTAGTCTTAGGTGGTAAATGCAGTAGCTGTAAAAAGCCAATCAGCAAACGCTATCCTATAGTAGAGGCCACAACAGGGCTATTAAGCCTAGTTGTCGCTATGCAGTACGGCTTCGGTTTTAATACGCTTTTTCTATTGCTTTTAACCTGGGGACTCATCTGTTTAACCCTCATCGATCTGGATCATATGATCCTCCCGGATCAAATCACCTTACCTCTGCTATGGCTTGGGTTAATTCTCAATATCAATGCCAGTTTTGTACCTTTGCAGGATGCCGTAATTGGTGCCGTAGCCGGCTATATGAGCCTCTATAGTGTATTTTGGTTGTTCAAACTTTTAACAGGCAAGGAAGGCATGGGGCATGGTGACTTTAAGCTGTTCGCCCTTTTTGGTGCCTGGATTGGCTGGCAGCTACTGCCATTGCTGATCTTAATGGCTTCAGCCGTCGGTGCCATTGTCGGCATTTCACTTATGCTGTTTAAAGGCCATAAAAGAGAGCAGGCAATACCTTTCGGCCCTTATCTTGCTGTTGCTGGCTGGATCACTATTTTATGGGGTGAAGGGATCTGGACCTGGTACCTGGGCCTACTTTGATCGCTTCTAGTTAATACACAGCCTGTCTTTTGCCAACCTCAACTAAGGTTAGCAAAGGTTTAATATGCTGAACAGGAGCTAGACGCTATGATATACCTTTCTAGAAATATAAATTTGCCAATTAAGAGCACTTGTTAGGCCAAGTAAAGAGTAATATATGTCAGAATTTATTGTTGGGTTAACGGGAGGCATTGGCAGTGGCAAAACCACTGTTGCCAATTTTTTTGCCGAGTTGGGCATTGATATTGTTGATGCAGATATTGTAGCAAGGGAAGTGGTAGAGCCGGGTAGTCCGGCATTAATCCAAATAGCCAAGTATTTCGGTCCAGAATTTATTAATGACCAGGGAGAGTTGGAAAGAAGCTTGCTGCGAACTCGCGTGTTTAGCTCAGCCAAAGACAAGACATGGTTAAACGAACTTTTGCATCCACTTATACGTAAAACCATGTTTGATCAGCTTGCTAAGAGCGCCGGCCCATACTCTTTACTGGTGGCACCACTACTCATCGAAAATGGTCTGCATAAGTTGGTTGATACAGTTCTGGTAGTAGACGTTAGTGAAGCAACACAATTGGCGCGAACGGTTAAACGAGATCCCAGCTCAGCAGACGAAGTTAAACGCATCATAGGTAGCCAGATAGCAAGAGACAAGCGCCTTAAGGCGGCCGATGAAATCATTAACAATGAAAAAGCCGATCTTAAACTTATCCAGCAGGAAGTAAAGAAACTCCATCATAAGTTTCTTCGGCTCGCCCAAGACTAGAGGCTATTTATCTTTTGAGATTGTTTTTGCAGCCGTATGTTGGCAATTTATACAAGGCAGAGCCTTTGTAATCTAGTTGCTCTACATAAAAAGGCGATAACGCCGTAGAAATGGCCAACAAACGCTGCCTGAAAGGTTCGGCTAAAAGCGTTTTATTCTTTGTTGAGCAGTATTTGCTTAGAATGACTAGGCTACACACTGCTCGCCGCAACTAAAACGCTTTTATCTCGAACAAAAATTAACCGCGAAAGATAAACAGCCTCTAGCTAAACCATTAAAAAAATTCGCAATTTCTATTTTTCTGAGTAGTATAGGGGCTAGTAGAAATTTCAACGTCTTGTTATGACAACCATTTTATATGAACATCCGCTCAATGAGCGAATCCGCAACTACCTAAAGCTAGAGCAACTATTTGCTCAAATTCAAGATTGTTTGCAGTATGAAATAGGCGTCAGTCAAACCGTATTCTTTAATGCCCTGTTCGCCATCGTAGATACCCTAGAGCGTAACGATATTCGCGGCGATTTAATCAAGGACATGGAAAAGCTGGAGCAAAACCTGGTTATTTGGTCCAAGGCACCTAATGTCGATAGCCAGGCCCTGGATGACAACTTAAAGTCAACCCTTGAGCTTATTTGCAAACTTAAGGGGAGCAGCCCAACCTGGTGGCAACTCAAGGAAGACAAATTTTTAGCCAGTCTTAAACAAAGGTTTGCCATTCAAGGGGGCAATTCAAGTTTCGATCTGCCGCAATTACAATACTGGCTCTATCAACCCCAACAAAAAATTGATGCCGACATTCAACACTGGCTGTCACTGCTAGATCAAATCCGCGATGCATTAACCCTTATTCTAAAGTTTATCCGTCAACGTGCCGATTTTGAGAAAATATCCACAGAAAGCGGTTTCTACCAGGACAGCGGCGAAGGCTTACTGCTACTGCGCATTAAAATCCACCAGGATGCTCAGTATTTTCCTACCGTCAGCGGCAACAGGTTTCGCTACTCGATTCGTTTTATGTTGCCCTGTGAACAAAGTGGCAGGCGCTACTCTAACCAGGCGACCGAGTTCGAACTGGCACGTTGCTAGCCTTAGTGACTTTTTCTATAATGAGAGCAAATCCCTCGAATACACGTCAAATATGACACTAAAAGTAAATTGTCCCAACTGCCAGAAACAGGTTATATGGCAGGCAGAAAGCACCTTTCGTCCATTTTGCAGTAAACGCTGCCAGCTGATTGATTTAGGTGAATGGGCCGAAGAAAATCATAAAATATCCCAACCCGTTCAAAATAACGTAGAAGTTACGGAAGAAATGCTAGATGCGCTTGAAGAGGAGTTCTTGCAACACAATAAGTTTTTTGTCGAACCCGAGTAAGCTTCCTTGCAGCCAGTTGAAAACTCAGTTTTGATAAGCATGGCCGAGTTTTCAATAACAGCCAGAGCACTCACATAAAGACCGCTCTATTGATCTCTGAGTGCCTTAACAACACTTAATCAAGTCCAGTCATAATACCATTAATGAAATATAGAGCGACTATGTTTAAATAATTTTGTTTGTTCTAAGCTCGCTAGTCTAGCTCTAAGTTGGTCAATTTATTATTTCAATTGGTATAAATCGTAGGCAAGCAAGTTTTAAGCTGAATACCTTTGCTGCAATTTACTAACAATAGCTTTATTTGCTTCTGGAAAATTCAAAGTTTTCAAATCAGCCAAGGAAAACCATGATTCTTCCTGCCCTTCTTGCGCACATGGCTCGCCGCTAAAGTTATCAACCAAGAAAACATCGAGCATCACTTTTTTATCGCCATAGTCATGTTCAATAACAATTAACGGTTCGCAGGCCAACACTTCAATAGCAACTTCTTCTTTAAGCTCTCTGGCAAGCGCCTGAGCAACCGTTTCATTAGCTTCCACCTTGCCCCCTGGGAATTCCCATTTTCCGCCTTGATGGACATTGTCAGCACGCTTAGTGAGAAAAAATTTCCTGTCTCGATAAATCACACCAACGGCGACATGAACCTGCTTGCTCATACAAAAGACTCCAAAATTCAATATAAACTCAGTGACTAAAATAAAAATGCCAGTCGCTAGACTGGCATTTTCTTATTCATGCTTATTGTGATTAACTCAACTTACCATGACATTGTTTATACTTCTTACCCGAGCCACAAGGACAAGGTTCATTACGGCCTACGCGTGGCATGCTCGGCTTGTCGGTGTTATCTGTCGTAGACTCATGGGTATATTCTTTTGGCACTTCCTCCGACTTTCTGTGTTGCTCTTCTACGGCATCAACATCGGATTCAGCCTTGATTTGTACCTTACTTAAAATACCAATAACGTCATATTTTAGGTTTTCCAGCAGCTCTGAAAACAGTTCAAATGACTCACGCTTGTATTCCTGCTTAGGATTTTTCTGGGCATGTGCCCGTAAACCTATGCCCTGGCGTAAATGGTCCATGGCCGCCAAATGCTCCTTCCAGTGTGAGTCCAGGCTTTGTAGCATTACGGCTTTTTCGAACTGACGCAAGACATCGGCACCAACCAACTCTTCTTTCGCCGCGTATACGTTCTCTACCTCTTTAAGGATTTTTTCCCTTAAGGTTTCTTCATGCAGCTTGCTGTCTTCCGCCAGCCACTTGGCGACAGGAAGGTCTATAGTCAGTTCGCCCTTTAAACGCTCTTCCAGGCCAGGGATATCCCACATTTCCTCTAGAGATTGAGGCGGGATATGCTGATCGATAATGCCGTTTACCACATCGACTCGAATAGCCTGAATCACATCGGCAATATCCGCTTCATCCATCAATTCATTACGCTGCTCGTAAATTACCTTACGCTGATCGTTGGCAACATCATCATACTCTAGCAATTGCTTACGAATATCGAAGTTGCGCCCTTCTACCTTGCGCTGGGCATTCTCAATGCTGCGGGTCACCCAGGGATGTTCGATGGCTTCTCCTCGCTCCATACCCAGCTTACGCATCATATTGGAAATACGCTCTGACGCAAAGATGCGCATCAGGGCATCTTCCATCGAAAGATAGAAGCGGGTGGAACCAGCATCACCTTGACGGCCGGAACGGCCGCGGAGCTGGTTGTCGATACGACGAGACTCGTGACGCTCTGTCGCTACTATATGTAAGCCGCCCAGCTCCAGTACTTTCTCATGCTCGGCCTTCCAGTCTTCCTTCACCTTGGCGATTTGCTCTTCGCTTGGATTTTTCAGCTTGGCAATGGCGGCATCCAGGTTACCGCCGAGCACGATATCCGTACCACGACCGGCCATATTGGTCGCTATGGTCACAGCCCCCACTTTACCGGCTTCGGCAACAATCTCTGCTTCCTGAGCATGGAATTTGGCGTTCAATACCTTGTGCTTGATTTTGGCCTTTTTCAGGTATGAAGATAAAAACTCTGAGGTTTCAATACTAATGGTACCCACCAGGACAGGCTGGCCCCGTTCGACACAGTCTTTGATATCTTCCAGTATTGCCTCAAATTTCTCTTCGGCCGTCAGATAGATAAGGTCTGCCATATCCTTACGTATCATAGGCATATTGGTTGGGATCACCACGGTTTCCAAACCATAGATATGCTGGAATTCAAAGGCTTCCGTATCTGCCGTCCCCGTCATACCCGAGAGTTTTTGATATAGGCGGAAGTAGTTCTGGAAGGTAATAGACGCCAGGGTCTGGTTTTCATTTTGGATATTAACGCCTTCTTTGGCCTCTACTGCCTGGTGCAGGCCTTCCGACCAACGACGCCCTTCCATGGTACGGCCGGTATGCTCATCAACAATAACGATTTCACCGTCTTTAACTATATAGTCGACATCTTTTTGGAACAGCTTATGGGCACGCAAGGCGGCCATGACGTGATGTAACAGGGTAATATTGCTGGCGGAAAACAAAGAGTCGCCTTCTTTTAGCAGGGATTTTTCACGCATGATTTCTTCAACGCGAACCTGGCCTCTTTCGGTCAGGTAAACCTGTTTGGCTTTCTCATCGATAGTGAAGTCACCCTCAACAAAGTCCTCGGACTGACCCGTTTCCTCGTCCTTATCTTCTTCGCTCTGCAATTCAAGCGTAGGTACCATCTCGTTGACGGTGCGGTACAGTTCTGAGCTGTCTTCGGCCTGGCCGGAAATGATCAAAGGTGTGCGAGCTTCATCGATCAGTATGGAGTCAACTTCATCGACAATGGCAAAATGAAGCGGCTTTTGGGCCCGCTCTTCCGGTGAAAACGCCATATTGTCGCGCAGGTAATCAAAGCCAAACTCGTTATTGGTACCATAGGTGATATCAGCCTGGTAAGCCGCCTGCTTATCTGTAGGAGACATGCCGGGAATATTACAGCCGACACTTAGACCTAAAAACTCAAATAAGGGCCTGCTCCAGTCCGCATCACGCTGGGCCAGGTAGTCATTGACGGTAATGACATGGACACCCTCTCCCGTTAAGGCATTCAGGTAAGCCGGTAGGGTTGCGGTTAAGGTTTTACCCTCACCCGTGCGCATTTCCGCAATCTTCCCCTGGTTAAGCACCATGCCGCCTATCATTTGTACATCGAAGTGACGCATGCCAAAAACACGTTTACTGGCTTCTCGCACCACGGCAAATGCTTCGGGTAAAATTGAGTCTAAGCTGGCACCTTGAGTGATTTTTTCTCTAAACTCGTCCGTTTTGGCTTTTAACTCTTCGTCGCTTAGGGCCTCAATAATAGGTTCTAGGGCATTGATTTTTTTTACTTCTTTGCGCATTTGCTTGAGTAGTCTGTCATTGCGACTACCAAACAGTTTTGTCATTAACTTTACAAACATCTTGTTAAACCATTTATTGAAAAATTAGCTAGAAGAAACTCTTCCGCTTAAAAATTAAAATGATCGGTTAGAACCGATCACATAAAACTTGTTATTATTTACGACTATTTTGCTTTGCGATAAACGTATTTGATCGGATTTATCTGAGTATTATTTCGCAAAATTTCATAATGTACATGAGGGCCTGTTGAACGCCCCGTGCTGCCCATGCGAGCAATTACCTGTCCTTTTGTGACTACATCTCCCACTTTTACCAATAAGGTCTTATTATGACCATACCGGGTTTTCATGCCCTTGCCATGGTTGATTTCTATTAACTCCCCATAGCCATACCTTTCTCCGGCCCATGTAACCACACCCGAAGCGGTTGCTATGATCTCTCCCCCTTCTTTACCCGCAAAATCAACACCTTTGTGCATAGCGGGTCGTCCGTTAAAGGGATCCTTACGAACCCCGAAATAGGAAGATAACCAGCCCTTGGTTATTGGTCGACCAGATAAATAGCTGGTATTTTCTATATGGTGACCCAAGGTTAAAGATTCAAGCATTTTTAACTGTTTTTCTTCATGGCTGAGTTTAGCTTCCAGTTCAGAAATTTCCGCTAGCATGGTCGCCAATGACTTTTTCTCGGTTTCATCATTCGACAACATGGGGCCACCGCTGGGCGGTAGCTCCTGGAAATTAAACTCTTTATCCGGGATATTGGCCTCTTCCGCCAAACGATCCCCTAAGGCATTTAAGCGCAACACATGGCTTTGCAGTTCCGCCAGTTTTAGGGTTAACGCCGTCACCTGCTGATCAGCCATGGGGTACTGTTCTTTATTCCCTTCACTTTGATGAAGCACCGAATAGTAAGGTGTGTCAGGTACCGCATCGGAAGAAATAACCAAGTGCACAACAACCCCGGAAATTAACGCAAAGACTGCCAATGCAGATAACCAATGGAGTTTATTCAACTTCATTGAAAATCTAACGTTCTTTCCACGATATAGTAATGTTAAACTCATAATTATTTTGCTGCTATCGAACTTTGGCTATGTCACGTAAAACCCGAAAACCTGTCGATATGTCCACTCTCCTGCAATCTTCGACAGGCACTTTGGCACAAATTGCAACAAAAACCAACTCTTTGACACTATTAGCCGATATTGTACGACAAATCTGCCCCGACCTGCCAGGGGATGCTTGGCATATTGCCAACATTAAACAAAATTCATTGGTGATAGAGGTAAAATCTTCCGCCTGGGGGCAAAGGTTGCAATTTGAACGCAACAAGATATGCCAGGCATTGTCGGAAGCAACACAGGGACTGATAAGCCAGATAGAGCTGAAAATCTCGCCATATCGCAACAAGCAGGAAAAACCCATCCCGGCATCCCCGGAAAAAACTCAATTTATTTCAGAAAAAACCGCCGACCAACTCAGGGAAGTCGCGACAAATGCCCCGGATTCATTAAAAAGAAAGTTAGAAAGTTTAGCCTCACTGGCCAATAGAGCAAAAAAATAGAGACACAAAAAAGCCGACACTAAGGTCGGCTCTCTCTAATTCTTTCCGCTTAAAAGGATGTTGAAACAGTTTCCTGATACTGGATAGGCGCATGGGCTTCGTCTTCATAGGTAACCCACTCCCAGGCATCAACCTGCTTAAAGACTTCTCTCAGCAGCATATTGTTTAGCGCATGGCCCGACTTAAAGGCATTGAGCTCACCCAAAATACTGACACCGCCCATATACAAATCACCAATGGCATCCAAAATTTTATGCTTGACGAATTCATCATCATAACGCAAGTCTTCTTTATTAAGCATGCGATATTCATCAAGTACAATGGCATTTTCCAGGCTACCGCCAAGGGCAAGGTTATGGGAGCGTAAAAACTCGATATCCTTCATAAAACCAAAGGTACGGGCACGGCTCACTTCCTTAATAAAGGAGCAGCTCGACAAATCCATGCTCATGGTTTGACAGGTATTGGCGATCACGGGGTGATCAAATTCTATGGCAAAGTTTACGCGAAAACCTTCATAGGGCTTTAACTCCGCCCACTTATCGCCCTCTTCAACGCGAATAGGCTTTTTGATGCGGATAAAGCGTTTGGCGACATTGGATGTTTCAATGCCGACAGACTGGATCAAATAGACAAAAGGTAAGGCACTGCCATCCATAATGGGAATTTCCGGCGAATCGACATCGATAACCAGGTTATCAATGCCCAGGCCTGCCACGGCAGACAGCAAATGCTCGACGGTGGAAATCTTAACACCTTGCTCATTCACCAAACAGGTACATAAAGTGGTTTCACCTACCACCTCTGGCGTTGCTTTAATATCAACGACAGGGTCTAGATCGACGCGGCGAAATACAATTCCGGTGTTTGCCGGTGCAGGACGGAGAGTGATCTGCACTTTTTCACCTTTATGTAAGCCAACACCGATGGCTGAAACACTTTCTTTGATTGTACGTTGTTTAATCATAAATAGCCTTTTGTTAAGCACTTATCTAGGATATCATCCGACCACTGCATTTAGCGGGCGCATAATATATCAAAAATGCCTAATAAAATCAAAACCTCAGCTTTTGTCTTATTTTGACAACCCTTAGCTAGTCAGCTTGCTTGCGTAAAAACGCAGGAATATCCAAGTAATCTGTCGCAGCCGTATTTACCGGAGCAGCCTGAGCATTGGTATCAGCCATTGTTACTTGTGCCGGATTGGCTTCTACCTGCGGGCTGGCAATATAATCACCGCCAACAACCTGCTGTTCAACCTGAGGTGCAGGATTCACCAAAGTAATATCAGGCTTGCGCTCTGCGCCAATGCCCGTTGCAACAACTGTGACTCTAAGCTCTTCCGTCATTTCCGGATCGATAACCGCACCAACAACCACAGTGGCATTTTCAGAAGCAAAGGCCTTAACCGCGTTACCAACGGTTTCAAATTCGTCTATGCTGATATCCATACCTGCGGTAATATTAACCAGAATACCACGAGCACCGGCCAAATCGACATCCTCCAACAAAGGACTTGAAATAGCCGCTTCAGCAGCTTCTTCCGCCCTGTCTTCTCCCGACGCAATACCCGAGCCCATCATGGCCGTGCCCATTTCCGACATTACCGTTCTAACATCGGCGAAGTCGACATTTATGAGTCCCGGACGGGTGATAAGTTCCGCAATACCCTGTACCGCCCCCAGTAAAACATTGTTGGCCGCCTTAAAGGCATCCAATAAGCTGGTACCAGGTCCCAAGACTTTCAATAATTTTTCATTAGGGATAGTGATCAGGGAGTCAACATTTTTCGCCAGGAATTCTATGCCCTGCTCGGCATAATTCATGCGCTTTTTACCTTCGAATGGGAAGGGTTTAGTCACAACTGCTACCGTCAGAATGCCCATTTCCTTGGCAATTTCAGCAACGACAGGGGCAGCACCCGTGCCTGTGCCGCCGCCCATACCGGCGGCAATAAACACCATATCCGCGCCCTGCAGGGTTTGCTTTATTGTTTCACGATCTTCCTCGGCACTGCGACGACCGATTTCCGGGTTGGCACCGGCACCTAACCCTTTGGTGACATCACAGCCCATTTGCAAAGTGACATTGGCAGCCGAATTACGTAATGCCTGCGAGTCGGTATTGGCGGTAATAAACTCAACACCTTCTATGGTTTGAGACACCATGTGCTCTACGGCATTACCACCGCCGCCACCAACACCGATAACTTTGATTACCGCTTCTTCGTTGTGATCTTCCATCAGTTCAAACATTTTTCTTCTCTCCGTTTTTTAACGTTTTTGTTCCACCAAAATTACGTTTTTACTATTTAACCTTTAACTCCAAAGAGCTAACTTTAAAACTCGCCCTTAAACCAGGCATGAACACGTGACCATAAACCTGTCACGCCTTCGCTATTTTTCTTGTCAGTGCTATCCTGCTCACCAGCCTGCATGCCATAGTGCAACAAACCGACGACCGTGGCATAGCTAGGATCATTAACATATTCTTTCAAACCACAGACATTCATCGGCTGGGCAATACGCACCGGCATCTGGAAGACTTCCTCGGCAAATTCCACTACACCTTCCATTTTCGCCGTGCCTCCGGTTAACACATAACCTGCGGCGATTTGATCTTCCAGGCCGCTTTCTCTGAGCTCTTCCTGAATAAGCTCAAATAATTCGTGATATCTTGGCTCAACCACTTCCGCCAGGGTGTGGCGTGACATAGAACGTGCCGGACGGCCGCCTACACTCGGCACCTCAATATTTTCTTCCATGCTGACCATTTGGCGCAGGGCACAGGCATACTGCACCTTAATATCTTCGGCATGGCTCAATGGCGTGCGGAAAATCTTCGCGATATCACTGGTGACCTGGTTACCGGCCACAGGGATGACCGCGGTATGACGAAGTGCACCACCGGTAAACACGGCAATATCCATGGTACCCGCCCCTATGTCCACGACGCAGATACCCAGCTCTTTTTCGTCATCCGTCAGTACCGCATAGCTGGACGCCAGGGCAGAAAATATTAGCTGATCGGCCTTTAAATCACAGCGTTCGACACATTTAACGATATTCTTGGCCATATCATTGGCACAGGTCACTATATGGACCTTGGCCTCCATGCGCACGCCCGACATACCTATCGGACTCTTGATACCATCCTGACAATCTATGCTGTACTCCTGGGGCAGTACATGCAGCATGCGGCGCTCAGCAGAAATGGGCACAGAACGGGCGGTATGGATGACATTGTCCACATCTTCCTGGATCACTTCCTTGTCATTAATGGGCACCATGCCATTCTCATTTTGACAGCTGATATGCTTGCCGGATATGCCCAGGTAAACCGAGCTGATACGACAATCCGCCATGAGTTCGGCTTCATTAATGGCTCTTTGAATGGACTGGATCACCAGGTTCAAATCATTTACACCACCTTTGTCCATGCCTCTGGCCGGCTGGTTACCGACCCCAACAATGCTTAATTGATTGTCAGGGGTGACTTCACCTACAGCGACGGAAATTTTCGACGTCCCTATATCCAAACCAACCACTAAATTTCTTTCTGTTACTTTTGGCATTACAGCTAAACTCTTTGTTTTTCAGTTTCGGTTGCGGATTTCCACCCGACAGCCAGGCCTGTGTCATATCGCAAATCTATATAGTCAACTTGCTGATTTTCTTTAGTTTTATCTTTAATTCTTGGATATACATCCATAAACCTTTGAATACGATCTACCCTTTCTTCGCGCCCCAGGTTCAGCATTACGCCGTCATTCAGGGTTAGCTGCCAGGAAAAACGCTCGGACAAAACCAATTCATCAATTTTTAATTCACTAAATTTCAATAGCTTGTTAAGGCTATGATAATTTTCCAGCGCCAACTCTTCACTACCTTCAGGGCCAAAAAAAGCAGGCAGGCTTTCAGTCAATCGCCGCGTGTCGGCCTGAAACGCCTTACCTTCCTCATTTAATAAAAAATCACCATTCCATAGTGCGATAGGCCTTTGGTCCACCACATAAATCTTTAACTCATTAGGCCAGTGCTTTCTCACTGACACCGAATACACCCAGGGCAATTCAGCAATCTGCCGCTGGACATCATTAACATCCACCTGGAAAAAGTTCCCCAGGCTAATATCCCCTATCGCCTGATCTATGTCCTGGCGCTGGGTATAGGGCATCTCTCCCATCACCAAGACAGAAGTGACAGGCACAGACTCTTCCGCCCTCATCCGTTCAAACAGCATCCAGCCGGACCCCAAGATGGTAATAATGACAGCAATAAAAAACACAACACCGAGCCAGAAAGACCAATGCACCTTGGTTTCTGGTAAGGCGGCTTCCTGTTGCCTGTGTTGCATTTTTACTTCTGTCGCGGCCATAAGCTATTTTGTTTCCCTTTTGGCTGCCAGCTGAAGAATCCGGGCAACTAACTGGTCAAAACTCAAGCCATACGCCTTGGCGGATTTAGGCACTAACGAGGTTTCCGTCATGCCGGGAACCGTATTCACCTCCAGCAACTGCCATTGCCCGCTTGCCGTGCGCATGACATCGACCCGGCCCCAGCCTTTGGCTCCAGTCGCCTTAAAGGCGCTAAGCGCCAATGTTTGTAATTCTTTCTCATCACCTTCAGGTAAACCACAAGGGCAATGGTATTGAGTGGTCGTCGATTGATACTTGGCCTCATAGTCATAAAATTCACGCGGGGTTTCCATATGAATGGCCGGCAGGGCCTCGTCTCCCAGTATGCTGACGGTATACTCGGGACCTTCAATCCAGGCCTCCACCAAGACCTGTTCGTCAAAACCAAAGGCTTCTTCCAGGGCATTTGCTAGCTGTTCGGTATTTTCTGCCTTCGCCATGCCGATACTTGAGCCTTCATTGGCCGGTTTAACCATGACCTTACCGCCCAAATCAGCCAGGATTTGCGCTGCACTTTCGGGAACAAATCCCTGTTTCTCAACCACGGAAAACTGTGCCGTTGGCAAGCCTAGGGATTGCCAGATCTGCTTACTGCGTATTTTATCCATGGACAGGGCAGAGCCTAGAACGCCTGAGCCGGTATAGGGAATGTCCATATACTCCAGTGCCCCCTGGATACAACCATCTTCACCGCCCCTGCCATGCAAGGCAATAAAGGCGCAGCCAATTTTTTCCTGTTTCAAAGCATCCAGGTCATTATTTTGGGTATCAAACAAAAACGCATCATAACCTGCATTCTTTAAGCCCTTGCACACAGCCTCTCCCGAGCGTAATGAGACTTCACGTTCGGCCGAGTCGCCACCATAGAGTACGGCGACTTTCCCCAGGTAACTAGCGGTCATTGCTCACCTCCAGTGAATAAAGGATGGCTGGCAAGGGTTCTGGCAACAGTCCCTATATTGCCTGCGCCTTGGGTAATGACCATATCGCCATCCTGTAACTGAGAAACAAGCAGTTCCGGCAGCTTATCCAAATCGTTAACATAAATAGGCTCAACCTGGCCACGCTGGCGAATGGAGCGAGCCAGACTCTTGCTGTCGGCATTCACTATTGGGGCCTCTCCCGCTGCGTATACATCTAGCAACAGCAGGCAGTCCACCTCAGAGAGCACATCGACAAAGTCTTCATACAAGTCCCTGGTGCGGGAATATCTGTGCGGTTGAAACACCATTACCAGGCGTTTGTCCGGCCAGCCGTTGCGCATGGCCGTGATCGTCGCTTTGACCTCGGCGGGATGATGACCATAGTCATCCACCAGTAACATGTCGCCTTGCTCGGTAGTCAAGTTGGCCAAGTGTTCAAACCTGCGGCCGATACCGGCAAAACCCGAGAGCGCCTTTTCAATCGCTTGATCCGAAACCCCCTCGTCACAGGCAACGGCAATTCCTGCCAAGGCATTAAGGACATTATGCTCCCCAGGCAGGTTCACACTTAGCTGCAAAGGCTCCTGCCCCTGGCGTTCGACGGTAAAATAGCTCTTGTCTCCCTGCTGTCTGTATTCTGTGGCGCGAATATCGGCGTCTTGGGAAAAGCCATAGGTGATGACCTGACGCCCGACTCGCGGTAACAACTCACGTACCACTGGGTTGTCGATACACATCACGGCCAGACCGTAAAAAGGCAGGTTATGGAGAAAATCTATATAGGTGTCCTTGAGCTTTTCAAAGTCCCCCTGATAGGTCTCCATATGGTCTTCATCTATGTTGGTGACCACGGCAACCATGGGTTGCAAATGCAAAAATGATGCGTCGCTTTCATCGGCTTCTGCAATCAGGTATCTGCTCGTGCCTAACCTGGCATTGGTCCCGGCACTGTTTAACAGTCCGCCGATAACAAAGGTCGGATCCAGTTCGCCTTCGGCAAAAATGCTGGCGATCAAGCTGGTGGTTGTGGTCTTGCCATGAGTACCGGCAATGGCGACACCATGACGAAAGCGCATTAATTCCGCCAGCATTTCGGCCCTGCGAACGACAGGGATACGTAATTCTGCCGCGGCAACCAGTTCCGGGTTTTCCGCGTCAATGGCAGTAGAGACCACGATAACACTGGCCCCCGTTATGTTTTCCTTGGCATGGCCAATGCTGATCTTTGCCCCCAACCTGGTCAGGCGTGTTACCACCTGGTTCTTGCCGATATCGGAGCCGGTAATTTGATAGCCTTCGTTAAGCAAAACCTCGGCAATTCCGCCCATACCTGCACCGCCAATGCCGACAAAATGGATGCGTTTTACCCGTCGCATTTCCGGCACCTTGATAGGAGCGCTTTTCATTTCAGATTTCGTCATTAATTTACTCATTTATGAACCACTCCAATGCAGGTTTCTGCAACCCGGATTGTCGCATCGGCATGGGCTGCATCGTGCGCCGCCTTAGACATCGACTGGACAACCTTATCGGAAATAAACAGGCTATTTAGCATCTGCGCCAAAGTAGTTCCATTAAATTCTTTTTGGGCCAGCAACTTAGCAGCGCCACGCGACACCAGGTACATGGCATTTTGTGTCTGATGATCATCCACCGCGTGAGGCAGCGGCACAAAAATCGCGGGTTTGGCGGCCATCGCCAGTTCGGATACGGTTAAAGCGCCTGCCCGGCATATCACAACATCCGCCCACTGGTAAGCCTCGGCCATATCGACAATAAATTCAGTCACCTTAACCTTATCATCCGGCAGGCCATATTCATGATAACTGGCCAGAACGCTCTCCTGATTGCCACGGCCGGTTTGGTGCCAGACATTCAGGCTTTGTACCTTGATTTGTTTTAGCGCCTGAGGAACCGTCTCGTTGAGCACCTTGGCTCCAAGACTGCCGCCAACCACCAGGACCTTCTTACTGCTTGCCGGTTGTTCCGGGATAACACTTTCAATGGCCACTATGTCCTTACGAAGCGGGTTGCCCACCACCTCATGCCTGATACTGCTTGAGAATGCACCAGGGAAAGCACTGAGTACCTTGCTGGCGAAGCGAGCCAAAAATCTGTTGCTCATACCGGCAACGGCATTTTGTTCATGAAGCACCAGGGGCTTGCGCAACAACCAGGCCGCCACGCCTCCCGGGGCGCTGGCATATCCGCCCATGCCTAATACGACGTCCGGGTTAACCTTGCGGATGACCTTGATGGACTGGAGCACAGACTGTAAAAGCTTAAAGGGTGTTTTAAGCCAGGTTTTCCAATTCTTGTTACGCAAACCGGCGATATTGATAAAGGAAATATCATAGCCGTATTGAGGGACAATATCGGCCTCCATGCGTTTGGCCGTGCCCAGCCAGTGAATATTCCAGCCCTGTGACTTAAGCGCCTCTGCCACTGCGATACCCGGGAATATATGGCCGCCGGTGCCCCCCGCCATGATCAGAATTGTGCGCGGTGTTTTGGTAGGAGAATTCGATGATGCTGTCGTCATTTTCGACCTCCCTTGCTGGTTGCCTGTATGCTTTGCAGCCTTAGTTCATGATCTATGCGGATCAGCACCACAAGCGCTACACTCATGATGATCATGGAACTGCCCCCCGAACTGATTAACGGCATGGTCAATCCTTTGGTGGGCACTATGCCTGCGCTGGCACCGACATTAACCGCGGTCTGGAAGCTAAACCAGATGCCTATGGCATAGGCAAAAAAACCTTCAAAATATTTCTCTTTCTGTACCGCTTTTCTTCCCAGCATCAAGGCCTTGCATACCAATACCATGCTCAGGACCAACACCACGGAAACGCCAACAAAACCAAATTCCTCGGCCAATATTGCCATTACGAAGTCGGTATGGGCCTCAGGCAGATATTCCAGTTTCTGGATACTGTTGCCCAGGCCCTGGCCAAAAACTTCGCCCCGGCCATACGCCATCAGAGATTGGGTTAGTTGATAGCCGCTGCCAAAGGGATCCTGCCAGGGGTCTAAAAAGCTGGTGACCCGGCGCCAGCGGTAAGGCTCAAAAATGGCGAGCAGAGACAGGGCAATCACCCCCATGCTGGCAATACCGACAAACTGCCAGAGCCTGGCACCCGCCAGGAACAACAAACCAAAGGTGGTTACAAACATCACGATAATGGTGCCCAGATCCGGCTGTCTTAACAGCAAAATAGCCAGTAACAGAAACACCACCAAGGGCTTGATAAAGCCCTTGAAGTTATCCATGACTTCATCTCTTCGGCGCACCAAGTAGGCGGACAGATAGCAGAAGAAAAACAGCTTGGCCGGCTCTGCCGCTTGAACGGTAATGGGACCAACCACTATCCAGCGGGTCGAACCATTGACCGTGCGTCCTATCACCAGCACTACCGCCAGCAGGACTATGCCAAGGATCAACAATGAACCGCTGTACTCGTGCCACTTGGCCATGGGCACCTGCATAACAAAGCTGCCAATACCTATGCTAAGCACAACATAAATCGCATGCCGTATAAAAAAATGAAATGGGTTGTCAAACAGGCGTTCAGCCACCGGCATTGACGAACTCATCACCATCACCAGGCCAATGGCATACATCACCATGGCCAAAACCAGATAGGTACGGTCGAAAGTGGCACATTGGTTATTTTCTGGAGTAAACCAGCTTCCAATATTGGGCAGTGACAGGGCAGAACTTATGGCACTCATATATATGCCTCCTGCCCCGCCTGTACGGCATTAACAAATGCCTCGCCCCGTGCGGCAAAATTCTTAAACATATCCAGGCTGGCACAGGCTGGTGACAAGAGCACCAGATCGCCTTTTTCCGCTTTTGTCCTGGCGCAGGCTACCGCTTCATCCATGGTTCTGGTAAAAATACTATCGGCCTTAAGCTTGGCGATTTCCCTGCCGTCCTTACCTAGGGTGATCAGCCAATCGACATGCTCATTGATGGCTGCTGATAACGGACTAAAGTCTGCCCCTTTACCATCACCACCTGCGATCAGAATCAGTTTATTGGACGATGACAGCGTGTTTGCCAATCCCTCTATCGCCGCCAGGGTCGCGCCGACATTGGTGGCCTTGGAATCATTGATCCAGCGAACCCCGTCACGGGTTTCAATTGCCTGGCATCTGTGCGGCAAACCGGTAAAGCCCTTCAGTTTTTCCACCATAGCCAGCAAGGGCCAGCCGGCACTTTGCCCCATGGCCAGTGCCGCCATGCAGTTAAGTGCATTATGTAGGCCTGAGAGGGGGAGTTCTATCAGCTTTATCAGGGCCTGCTCACCAAACATCAAGCATTGCTCACCCTCAAATTGCGCAATGCCAAAGTGGCCCTGCTCCGGCTTATCTGTGCCAATGGAAACAACGGATTCGGGGGCATATTTTTCATCGACAAGCGTTAAAGCATCATCCCGGTTAACGACGGCGAGCCGGCAGTCTTGATAGATGTTTTGCTTGATGGCCTGATAGTTTGCCATGGTTCTGTGGCGATCCAGATGATCATCACTAATATTGAGTATGCTGGCAGCCACGGCTTTCATGCTGGATAGGGTTTCTAGCTGGAAGCTGGACAATTCCAACACTAATACTTCTGGCTCCTGCTCTATACTATCCAGAACGGGCGCACCGATATTACCGCCAAGCTGCGCATCAATACCTAAAGCCTGGCCAAGGAAGGCCAGTAAAGAAACTAGGGTCGACTTGCCGTTCGAGCCGGTCACCGCCAATATCGACGTATCTTTTAACCGGCAATAAAGTTCAATATCTCCCAATAGATCACAGTTCTCACTGATAGCTTCTTGGATATCGGGCTGGTTCAGGTCAACACCCGGGCTGGCAATAATCGCCTCGGCATCGGCAATCAGGGCTTTGTCCCAGGCACCTAGACTTATCTGCGTATCAGGAAAGTCTTTGGCAAAATGTTCCGTGTCGATAATATCAGGGCGGCTGTCATTCAAGGAAAAATTCAAATCATGGCTGCGTAAAAAGCGGGCACAGGACATGCCTGTGAGCCCGGCTCCCAAAATCAAGATATTTTTGTTACGCAAAAATGTTAAATCCATAATACCCTAACGCAGCTTCAAGGTTGCCAAACCAACCAAGACCAGGATTAACGACAAAATCCAAAACCTGACGATTACTCTCGGCTCAGGCCAACCCTTTAATTCATAGTGGTGATGAATCGGCGCCATCCGGAAAATGCGCTGGCCGCGCAATTTATAGGAGCCAACCTGTAAAATCACGGAAACCGTTTCCATCACAAACACGCCGCCCATAATAAATAGCACCAGCTCCTGACGCACCAAGACGGCAATTACGCCCAGGGCTGCCCCTAGCGCCAACGAACCAACATCTCCCATAAATACCTGAGCCGGGTAAGTGTTGAACCATAAAAAACCCAAGCCGGCACCACAGATAGCGGTACAGACCACCACCAGTTCACTGGTTTGGGCGATATAGGGAATATTCAGGTATTCGGAAAAATTGACGTTACCCGTGACATAGGCAAATACGGCAAAGGCACCTGCCACCATGATGGTGGGTACAATGGCCAGCCCGTCCAGGCCATCGGTTAAGTTAACCGCATTGCTGGTGCCAACAATAACAAAATAGGCGATAACCACATATAAGATCCCCAGCTGCGGCAACACGTCCTTAATAAAGGGCAGCAAGAGTGCTGTCTCTTCCGGCGCCTGAGCATGCTGATAAAGGAACAAGGCCGTGGTCAGACCGATAACGGTTTGCCAAAAATACTTCCAGCGGGCGATTAATCCCTTGGGGTCCTTGCGGATCACCTTGCGGTAATCGTCAACAAAGCCAATAAGACCGAAAGAGGCAACCACCCAGAGCACAACCCAGACATAGGTGTTAGACAGGTCTCCCCATAACAGGATACTGACAATAATGGAAGCCAGGATCAAAATGCCGCCCATGGTTGGCGTACCCGACTTGGACAAGTGGCTTTCGGGACCATCATCGCGCACCGTCTGGCCTATCTGCATCTTTTGCAGGGCCCGGATCAATTTAGGACCAAAATACAGAGAAATCGCCAGCGCCGTTAAGGTGCTGACGATGGCACGAAAGGTTAAATAACTAAAGACATTAAAACCACTATAGTATTGCGTTAGAAAATCACCTAACCAGAGTAACATTATGCACGCTCCTCAGTCGATTGACCGGTGCGCCACGCGAGTACGTCTGCAACTACGTGCTCCATATGAGCACTGCGAGAACCTTTTACCAAAATTGAAACCTGTTGTTGTTCGTTTACCAGCATATCGCTCAGGGCTGCAATAAGTGTTTCCCTTGAGCTGAAATGCTGTGCTTTATTTTCCGTATGATTGTTAAAGGCGTCACTGGCACTCTGACTCAGCACACCTATGGTTAACAGATCATCGATTTGTTGTGACTTGGCGTATTCACCCACTTCCTGGTGGTAGCTTCGCGCGTCCGAGCCCAGCTCTCCCATATCCCCCAGGATAAGGATGCGCCTGCCGGGATAGTTGGCCAGTAGGTCGGTCGCCGCCTTAATCGACTCGACATTGGCATTATAGGTGTCGTCTATCAGCTTAAAGCCATCATCCAGCTGATGCAGGTTCATGCGTCCCTGCACCGGCCTCATTTCAGCCAGCCCCAGGCGAATATCATCCAGGCTGGCACCAAATTCTATGGCGATGGCGGCGGCAGCCACGGCATTACAGACATTATGCTTGCCGGGAACAGTCAGCTCGATAAAGGTATTGCCAATATGTGTATTTAGCTTAAAGCTGGCGCAGCCATCATCATCCAGGATGACATCCGAGCTATGGCAATCCGAGGTGTTAAGGCAGGAAAACTGTCTTACCTTTTTATCCACCAAACGCCATTGCCATTTATTGGCATACTTGCAATCCTTGTTGTATAAGGCCACGCCATTTTCCGGCAGGCCTTCAAAGATTTCCCCTTTGGCACGGGCAACACCGCACAAGTCGCCAAACCCTTCAAGATGTGCGGCGGCAATATTGTTTATTACGGCGACATCCGGCCTGGTCAGCTCGGACACATAAGCGATTTCACCTATATGGTTGGCGCCCATTTCGATGACGGCAAAGTCATGCGTTTTTTCCAGTCGCAGCAGGGTTAAGGGCACACCTATATCGTTATTGAAATTGCCCTTTGTTGCCAACACACTGCCTAAGCGCGACAAAATAGCGGCGGTCATTTCCTTGACCGTGGTTTTACCGCTACTGCCCGTAATACCGACGGTTTTGGGTGCCACCTGCTGCTTAACATAGGCCGCAATCTTGCCCAGTGCCTGATGAGTGTCGGCGACAATGATCTGGGCAATATCCACGTCCTGGGCATTATCCACTATGATGGCGGCGCAGCCCTGCTCCACGGCCTTATCAACGAACCTGTGACCATCGAAGTTCAAGCCTTTTAATGCAAGAAAAACATCGCCTGGTGCCAGTGCCCGGCTATCCGTGCTGATCTCTGTAATGCTGATATCCTGGCCGACCAACTTGCCGCCGACGGCATTGGCAATATCAGATAAATGTAATGGGATCATGATACTGCCTCGTTATATTGTTTTCTGACAACTTCTCTTTCGTTATATGCTAGTTTTTCATTACCGATAACGACATAGTCTTCATGGCCTTTACCCGCCATTAATACCATGTCCTGATCTCCGGCCTGACTAATGGCTGAGATGACCGCCTGTTGCCTGTCCAGCATGACGGCTATTTTTTCGGGATGCTGACAGCCAGCCAGTATGTCTCTGGCTATCATCTCGGGAATTTCGCTTCTCGGGTTGTCATTGGTGACTATGACGTGATCGGCATGTTGTTCAGCCACCTTACCCATTATTGCTCTCTTGCTCTTGTCTCGATCACCGCCGCAACCAAACACCAGCCAAAGCTTGCCCTGACAGTGCTGGTGACAGGCCAGCAAGGCATTTTCCAGCGCATCCGGCGTATGGGCATAGTCAACAATACTGGTGGGCATACCCGGTGCAGCATAGGACTCCATCCGTCCGACAATGGGCGTCACGGCTTCTACCGCGTTGACTATGTCGGTCAAAGGCACTTTTTTCGCTATCAACACGGCAATGGCTGCCAACAGGTTCTCGACATTAAAGTCCCCTATCAGCGAGCTTTTTACTTTGGCCGTACCCAGGTGGCTTGATAATGAAAACTCCACGCCATCAGCACTGTGACTGATGTCTCCGGCAAAAACATAGGCGGAATATTGAGACAAATCTGCATAGCGGCCATAGACGATAACATCTTGCTCTTGTGGCCAGTTCTGCAGCCAGGACTGTCCATAATTATCATCGCCATTAATGATGGCGATTTGCTCAGCACAACCGGTAAACAGCTGACGCTTGGCATCGGCATACTTATCCATGGTCTGGTGATAATCCAGATGATCATGGCTAAGATTGGTAAACACGGCAATATCTACCAAGTCGGCCGTGATCCTGCGCTGTTCCAGCGCATGAGAGGAAACCTCCATGGCAACATTTTGGATATTCGCTTGAGCAAAGCCAAATAGCAGCTGGTGTAACTGGGTTGGTCCCGGCGTGGTATTTTCCAGCGGCTGAAGCGCATCTAGTGTACCGGCTCCCGCCGTGCCAATAACCGCACAGGGTTTTTCACAGGACTCCATCAGTTTGGCGATGATTTGCGAGGTACTGGTTTTACCATTGGTACCCGTGACCCCTACCACGGTTAGCCTATCCTGCGGGCTTTGATAATAGCTTTTAGCCAAAGCGAATAAATGAAAATCAAGCCGATAAAACTGGATAATAAAAATAGCGCTGCTTTCAGTCTTACGAGTGATCAGGTTGCCATGTTGCTTTTCATGCTGACACTGAGCCAGGATCAAAGCCGCACCAGATTCGATTGCCCGATCTATATATTGTCTGCCGTCCTGACTGCTTCCTATCACGGCACAGAAAACATCGCCCTGCGCAAGGGTACGGCTATCATTATGCATATGGCCGCTAGTCATATCTTTAAGCTCAGCTAAGTCGATACCAAACCCCAATAGGGTTTGATAAATTGAAAATGATGTTGTCGGCTGTATTGAGTTAGACATTGGAATGCTCCTCAATACTTTTGATTCTTACATCGGCCGTTTGCGGTACGTCATCGGGCTCAACATTAAGAATGCGCAGGGCCCCTTTCATGACCCGGGAAAACACGGGAGCCGCCACTTCACTGCCATGGTAGAGATCACCACCCGGCTCATTAATCACCACTACAGTTACAATTTCGGGGTTGGAAATGGGCGCGACACCGGCAAAAAGGCCAACATAATCATTGCCATAACCGCCGGCCAGGGCCTTAAATGCCGTTCCCGTTTTTCCGCCAACACGGTAGCCGGGCACCTTGGCATGCTTGTATTTGTCCGCTATCACTGACTCAAGCATGGTAAGCACAAGGTCGGCATTCTTTTCAGAGAAAACACGTTCTGATGCTATTTCCGTCCCCGGCTCCTGCTTTAATATCGTTAATGGCGTTTTCACACCACCATTGGCCAGCGTTGCATAAAAGCGCGCCAGCTGTAATGGGGTTGCCGCCACGCCCATGCCATAAGACAGAGTCGCCAGCTCAAACTGGGACCAGCGCGGCCTGTCATGCATGATGCCCATGCTTTCGCCCACCAGGCCTGTGCCTGTGTCTTCACCAAAGCCGGCATTAAAATACTGATTAAGAAAAAATTCTTTTGGCATGGATAAGGCCAGCTTGCTGGTGCCCATGTTAGAGGAATTGACCAAAATATCCGTCAAAGTCTGCTTGCCATGGTTTCGCGGATCGCTGACTCGGCGACCGCCCAAACGCATGCGCCCCGGGCTGGTATCTATTACGGAATCAGCTTCTACCGAGCCAAACTCCAATGCCGACAGTACGGTTAATGGCTTCATGGTGGAACCTGGCTCATAGAAGTCGGTAATGGCCCGGTTACGAAACCTGTGTACCGCCGTATTGGCCCTGTTATTTGGGTTATAGGACGGGCTGTTGACCAGAGCCAGGATCTCTCCGGTATGGACATTGGTGACCACCACAGAGCCGGACGAGGCTTTAAAGGCCTTGACCGCACCTTTAAGCTCTTTATAGGCCAGGGCCTGGATACGCTGATCTATGCTCAGGGTCAAATCCTGTGGCGGCTTGGACTCTTCGACGGAAAGAATCTCTATTTTTCGTCCCTTGGCGTCCTTCCTAAATTGCTTTTCACCATGGCTGCCCGTTAACAGCGAGTCGTAAACACGCTCTATGCCTTCAATGCCCTTGTCATCAACATTGGTAAAGCCCACGACATGGGCACTTATTTCACCCGCCGGATAAAAACGCTTTGACTCCTTACGCAGGTGGATGCCAGGAATTTTCAGCTCCCTGATATACTTGGCCATGGCAGGAGAAACCTGGCGCTCGACATAGACAAAACGCTTGGCCGGATTTTTTACAATGCGGTTGGTTAGGGTGCTGACTTTTTGGCCCAGGACATCGGCCAATGCCTGCCAGTGCTTGCTCATGGACAGGGCATTCTTATCCATGATGACCTTGGGATCCGCCCAAACCGTTTCGACCGGCACGCTGACCGCCAGCTCATGACCATTGCGATCAACGATAGAGCCACGTTGCACCGTATTGGATGCCGTACGCAGGGATCTCATATCTCCCTGTTTTTTGAGCATGTCCGGCTCAATTATCTGGATATAGGCACTGCGGGCCGCGAGGCTGACATAAACCAGAACAATAACAGACAGCACGACGTAAAAACGCCATGCAACCGTTTTCGGTTTGTACTTGTCTGAATGTTTTTTCACGGTTTTGGCCATGCTTATAAAAACTTACTCTTTTGTTTCTCGTTTAGTGAACTTAATCACTAAGGTAATCTAATAATGACTTCCGACTCGGTATCCGGACGCCTCATGTTCAGCAGTTTTTTTGCCTTGGCTTCAATGGCGCTATGCTCTGCCAGGCTGTTTTGTTCTATCAATAAATTACGCCACTCAATATCCAGCTCGTCCCTTTCTGTCAGCAGCATTTCCAGTTCACTGGTGGTTTGCCGATTCAGGTGGGTGAAATAGATCACCGCAAAGGCAGAGCCCACCACGACCGCCAGTAACAAATAAACCAGTAAGTGACGTTGAATGTCCTGCCAGATATCAAATGCCAGCACTACTTTATTTGTCGCCATAACTAATGTGCTAGTCGCTCGGCAACACGCAATACCGAGCTGCGTGCTCGTACGTTATCACTCACTTCCTGTTTGCTTGGCTTGGTTTTTCGACCCACCAAAGCCAGTTTTTTACCTTTTTGTATTTCTTCTTCACTGATCGGCATGCCACGAGGCACCTGCTTGCCCTGAGAATGCTTTTTCATAAATTGCTTAACCAGGCGATCTTCGAGTGAATGGAAACTGATCACCACCAAACGGCCACCTTCCATCAGCACGGATAATGAAGCCGCCAGTGCTTTTTCTATCTGCTCCAGCTCGCTGTTGATATACATGCGGATGGCCTGAAAGCTGCGTGTAGCCGGATGCTTTTTAATTTCACGCTGAGGCGCCGTGGTTTGGATCAATTTGGCCAGCTGGCTGGTTCTGGTTAGCGGCGACTCATCACGGCTATCCACTATCGCATTGGCAATGCGCCAGGCGTGTTTTTCCTCGCCAAAGGTTCTTAACACCCAGGCAATATCTTCCACATCGGCACTCGCCAGCCATTCGGCGGCGGTTTGCCCACGGCTGGTATCCATGCGCATATCCAAAGGGCCATCATTCATAAAGCTAAAGCCGCGCTCGGCTTCATCCAGCTGAGGAGAAGACACTCCCAAGTCCAGCAAAATTCCGTTGACCTTGCCGGCCAGCTGATGCTTGTCGGCGATTTGCTCCAGCTCGGCAAAGCCCGAGTGCTCTATGGTAAAGCGGTTATCGTCAGAAAACTTTTCAGCCGCAGCAATGGCGCTGGGATCCCTGTCGATGGCGATTAGACGGCCTTTGTCAGACAACTTGGATAATATGAGTGCCGAGTGTCCGCCTCGGCCAAAGGTACAGTCGATATAGGTGCCATCGGGATCTATGGCTAAACCGCTTATTGCTTCTTCGAGCAATACTGAAATATGTGAATTATCCATTGGCATCGTTATAGTTATAATGACAAATCAAGTAATTTTTCTGTTAATTCGATTTCGCCCGACTGGATCTTGCTAATGCCTTGCTGCATTTGTGCTTGCCAAGCCGCTTCGCTCCAAATTTCAAATTTCTTTAACTGGCCGACCAGCATAATATTTTTTTCCAGGTTGGCATGCTGACGTAACGGACCATTGATCAATAAACGGCCACTCTTATCGATTTCGCAATCTGAAGCATTCCCTAAAAGCACCTGTTGCAGTAACCTTTCCTGCGGGTTCATGCTTGATAAGTTACACAGCTTAAGTTCTATTTCTTCCCATTCTGGTAGTGGATAAAGCAATAAACAGGCATGTTGAATATCAAGGGTACAGACCATTTTCCCCTGGCAATCGGCAAAAAGCTCCTCGCGATACCGAGTTGGTATCGTGATCCTGTTTTTGCTATCTAAAGTGATTGCGCTGGTGCCTCTAAACATAATCCTATTTTTATTATTGGTGATCCCTTAAGATCCACTAATTCCCACTTTTTCCCACATTTGTACAGTTTAGAGAGTTAAGTCAACTTATGTCAAGGAAAGATTTGTTAATTTGATCTGGCTGTACGCCAACAAAATCAGGGCTTTTAAGGAAGTTGATGAATTTGTGGGAATTTGTGGATCTGCCGCCCAAATATTATCAAAAAAATAGTTAAATTCAGCCAAATTTGCTATTGGCAGTATGAATCTGCATATCAAGTGGTGTCAGCTGCTGATACCAAAACTGCCTATCACTAATAACCAAAAGGCAAAAAACATCTTTAGCCGAATGGCTGAGAGGTGGGTGACCAGGGTCTTGGCAAATATTCCTCCTAATACGGCACCTGGTCCCGCAAACAGCACCACCTGCCAGTACACCTGGAAGTCTACCCATATATGCTGGCCAATGGCTGCCCATACGGTAAAGGCGGAAACAATGACGGCAGCGGCAACCGCCATATTGATATCAAAACGCCTTAAGATAAGGTAGATGGCAAGTAGCTCACCCACGCCGACAGAGAGCCAGGCGGTCAAGGCCCCGCCAAAAAGCCCAATCAATATCAGTGCCAGCCAGTCGATCAGATGCAGCTGGCTACGATCCCTGTCTGGTTTAACGGCAAAAACGGTGAAGAAAATCGCGACTCCCAAACTCAGGGAAAACCAGCTGAAGCTATAGTGCAGAGAAGATGGCGAGCGCATATCCACGCCATATACCAGCCATAACCCTGCGCATGAACAGACGGAGACGGTCGCAATAATGCGTTTAAAGCCCTGCCACATCCTAAGATCAGACTTTTCCGCTTTATAGTGAAACCACCAGGTATAGGCGCCAGCCGTCATACCAAAGCATTGAATGGCAAAGCTAGTGGCAATGGTCTGTATCTCGTTAAAGCCCAGCTGATTAAACATGGGAATAAAAACCACGCCGCCACCGGCACCGGTCGAATTGGCAAATATTGCCCCCAGCACACCAAGCAAACTAAAACCGACATAGTCTTTGATTTCAATCAGGGATATTGGCGCCCAGGTTGCCATTACAAGCCAGGCGATAACAAAGGCAAGTATAAACCTTGGATTGGTCAAGCGAACGGGATTTAGCGGGCTGGCACTCATCTTAATAAAACCTATAGAGCAAACGACGCTGGCTTAACTCGCTTGCTTGGCACGCAAATACTGTTTTGCCTGCTCAGACAGGCAGGTATTGGAAATATAGTGACGGCCGCCCTTTGTCGCCGTGATTAGAAATCCCAGTTCGGTTTCTGCCAGCGAGATAATCTCTGACCAGTCAAGTTGTGAATCAACATAAAATGACTTGGTCTTTATGCCCTGTTCATTAATTTCCAGTGTCACTTCGCTATTCGCGGCCTTACTCAACATCTGACGGGCAACCCACCAGGGCCTTTGATAATAAACACTTAAGGCATCCAGCACACCCAGGGCTATCATAAACCAGGAGAAGTAAGTGCTAACATCAGGGATATAAAAGCTTAACAGGCCCACCCCGGCCAGCACCATAGCCTTGATATAGGCACGAATCGAAAAGTCACTATTAACAGACTGGCTAAAGCATTCGTTAAAGTGTGCCTTATCCAAAGTGAAAGTGGTCGTATAGGAAAAGGGAGAGGTCATTAAATCCGGACAATAAGCAAAAGCGCTATTTTAACCGGAATCCTCAAGGGTTGACACTAAATATTTGTATCAACCCTTGAGGCTAAAGGAGAGATCTTTAACGAATAGAGTCAAGCCATTGGTGAAATTCACCGTCAAAGCCCGTGCCCCAGGATTTGACCAATTCTTGATAGCCCTGCCAGTCGCCGGTTCGGACCAAGCCCAGCATTTGCTCTATCTCGCTACTGTGGTTCTCCATCATAAATCTCACCGCCAGGTAGCCCCAGCGGTATACCCTGTCGCCACCGGTATTTTCATTGCTACTGGTATTAAAAAGCTCGCTGAGCTGGAACGCCTTGGACCCGGCCAGTTCCACTGCCTTGGGATTGTTGTCACCATGGGCGACATATTCGGCAACGCCTTCCGCCCACCAAACGATATGAGGGTAGGCTAGATGAGGCGTCGGACAAAATTCGGGACCGGCATGATCATCATGCAAACCATTACAATAGTCGCCGTATTTGTTAAACCTGCCATCCAGATAGTGGACATACTCGTGACGTAAGTTCCAGATTTGGCCATTTTTTTCATAGGCGACAAATTCAGCCTGATTGCCTGGCTTATCCGGGTATCCCTCCAAATACATGCCGCCATTATTGGTCGGCATGGTGAAGTGAGCGGTTGCATACTTCACAAATTCGTCCCTGTTATGATAAACATTGGCGCGCATGGTTGTATTGTTGTCATCAGCAACCGGCTTGCCTTGTGTACCAAAGAGATGGTGAAATTTTTTCTCCTGAGCCATCAACATTTCACATGCCTGTGCGATAAGTTCGGGAGTAAGTGCTTGCGAACGGATAACGATGCTAGCATTGCATTTATTTACCTGAATCAACACCTGGTCCACAGCTGGCAAAACTTCAACTTCACTTTTAGCTTGAGTGATTGCCTTAACTTGCTCGGTAGATGCAGGCTTTTCTTCCAGGTTACAGGCGGTTAGCAGGCTAGTGGCCAGGATGACGCTTGCCAGGGTTGAGGGTAAATGTGTCATGGTATTTTTCATTAGCTATTATTTTTGATGAAATTTTGCATACAATATACCACAAAGGGTAAAATAGCAAAAAGCTAATGAGTTTAAAATCTCCCTGTTAAATCCATAAAAAAAGCACCCAAGGGTGCTTTTTAATAACGGGGTAATTCTTCCTAGGGCATGATTTTCATAAAGTGCTTAAATTTATCCTGCCCCCTAATAAACCAGCCGGGGGCTGCAGGACCTATGCCCATATCCTGTAAATTGGGGTGGGCTTTTACCACAGTGTTCAACTGATATTGTTGATCAAAGTCGAAATCCACAAAGAGTAAATGTTTGCCTTGGGCGAGGAAGGACTGAAACTTGGAAAAATTAACGTTCGGTTGCTGTATGCCAATAAAGCCACCTTCCCAGGTACAAAACCCCAATAGCACTACGGCTAGAAAGATAAAGGGCAACCAACCGGCACTGCTCTCTGTCCAGCCCATGAAGTAGGCAAGCAATAGCGTGCATGCGGCTACGGCAACACCTACAACCGCCCCTACTTCCGTAGAATGCACTACATCTTTTTTTAAAACCGCTTCTACTTCATTTAGCTGGTGATGCTCAACATCCGCATCCTTATCACTTAAGACATGAATTTGTGTTTCGGTGAACCCTTGGGCTTCAAGTTCTTGCTCTACTTCAGATAACTCATTGAGATCATCAGCAATATAGTAATGTCGCAACATAATGTCCTCCTTAATGACATTGCAAAACTTAACTGTCTTTAGAACCGGGTAAGCCAAAAACTTGGTTACTTCAAAATGAAATACCTGACTAATATAGTCAAGTATAGCAGCTCACATCATAATCACTTGATTGAGAAAACGGAGTGATACAGCGAATTGACTCAAATTAAATGTAACCCTAGCGTTTGCTAGCCAGAACGGAAAACAGCGCGTTGATGCCTGCTACTGGCTTTATAATCGCTAGATTTTTGCTACGCTTAAATAACCCCTAACTTATGGCCTAAGTCAGATCTATAAGTCGAGGTGCGGTATTTAGGGTCAGAGAAAAATGAATAACAAACAGGCAAGTGGTATTGATTTCCCCACTGTTAGCACCTTTATTCTTGGTGTATGCCTTTCCTCATTTATGATGTGGAGCCATTATCAAAGCCAGGCCGAAACCCAGCACCGCCTGATGAAACGACATGCCATGGTATACACCAATGCCATAGAAAACGCCCTGGAGCGCAGTCAGTCTGTGGTTGAAGATCTGGTCGCCTTATTTAATGCCAGCGACCGGGTTTCACGCGATGAGTTCGAAATTTTTAGCCGAACCCAGTTCAAGTTTAAAAAAGCCATCCAGGCACTGGAATGGATACCCAAAGTCCCCTATCGGCTCAGGGAAAAATTTGAGGCTGAAGCCAGAAAGCACTATCCCAATTTTGAATTTACCGAAAAGAATGCCCAGGGCAAGCTGGTCAGGGCCGGTTATCAGGAAAACTACTACCCGGTGTTTTATGTTTCCCCTTATCAGGGCAATGAACTGGCACTGGGATATTCACCCGAAAACCTGACCATAAGAAACCTTGCCATGGAGCAGGCATTAGTTGGCGCAACAACCGTGGCCAGTTCAAAAATCCGTTTGATCCAGGAAAAAGAACAACAGATGGGCATGCTGATTTTTGCTCCCGTATTTGAAACAGTAGCACCACCTGAGACAATAGTGCAGCGCAGAGCACAATTAAAGGGCTTTGTATTAGGGGTTTTTCGTGTCGGCGATCTGATAGCCAGTGCCCTTAAAAACCAGGAGACCTTTCCCCTCGTTATCCAGTTTGCCGATCTAAACCATGCTGTTGACCAGGCCCCCGTTTATTTCTATCAAAATGAGATGGTGCAGGTCAAAAGTAACAAAACACCGGCATTTATTAATAACACTTCCCTTAAGATAGTAGAAAAAGTCAATAAAATTGGCCGTAGCTGGCAGCTTCTCTATTCTCCAAGAAAAGATGCTTATCAGGCCCCCCTGCAAACCAGCATGCAAATACTGGCCATAGGTTTATTGCTCACCCTTATATGCACTTATATTACCTGGCTTTGGCACAGAAAACACAAAATGCTGAACCTACAACTATCCAACACAGTAGTGGCAAAAGAGCAGGCACTTCAGGAAAAAGACCAAACCCTGATCCGTCAGCACAAGGCACTGTCGGAGCTCACCACCAATCCCTGGTTACTCAAACAAAAATTAAGCGATTCACTGTCTGACATCACCCGGATATCCGCAGAAACCCTTAATGTAGAACGAGTAAGTGTCTGGTTGCTGTCCGACAACCAGGAATTAATACGCTGCTTCGATCTGTTTGAGCTGACAAGCGGCAAGCACTCAAGCGGCATCGAATTGCGACGTAAGGAATATCCGGGATATTTCAAGGCCCTGCATACGGGAAAGATTATCAATGCCAGCGATGCCACCACGGATCCCAGAACTTGTGAGTTTAACGAGCCCTATTTATCCATTATCGGCATCACCTCCATGCTGGATACCCCCATTATTAGAAATGGCAAGCTGGTTGGCGTTTTATGCTGTGAACAGGTGAAAACAAAACGTTACTGGAGCCCGGAAGAAGAAACTTTTTGCCACGCCATCGCCAATGTCGTGTCCCTGGCAATGGAGTCCATCGAGCGCCGCCAGGCCGAACAAAGGCTGAAAGAGAGCAGCGAAAGACTGTCCATAATCAACACCATAGCCACCCATGTCACCGCTGGCATGAAAGTATCAGAGCTTATTGCCGTAGTGCTTAAACGCCTGCACCACAGGTTTCCCAATCAGCGTATTTACTACGGCACCGTATCTGACAAAGGCATATTCTGTATTATGGATAGCCTGGGGCCAACAGATATATCATCCCATATCAATCACAAGATAGATCTTAGCTTGTGTCCCGACTATTTTAATCTTTTGCAGCAGCGTCAAACCATTGCCATAACAGACGTTAAACATGACGAACGCATGCTGGCCTTACACAAAATACTGCAACAGGAAGGTAGCCAGGCCATAGTGTATGTTCCTATTTTATTGGACAAAAAATTAATTGGCATTTTATGCCTGAGCACAAACAAAAGCCGGTTTTGGAACGAAAACGAAATTCTCACCCTACAGGAGACCGCCGAGTATCTGGAATTTGCCATACGTGAAGCAATCGGGCAGGAGGCAAGAGAAAAGGCCGAACATGCCCTGGAAAACCATAAAGCCAACCTGGAAAACCTGGTGCACAGCAGGACACTGCAACTGGAGCATCAAGCGGAATTCGAACGCCTGGTCGCCAATTTATCCACCAAATTTATCCATTTGCCTGCAGAATTACTCGATATCGAAATCAACAGGGCACTGCAACAAATCGGAGAATTTGTTCAGGTCGACAGATGCAGCTTGTCTCATTGGTATAAACAGGAGAAAGAAATAATCAAGGACTTTGAATGGCTGGCTAATCAAGCAAGCTCCATGTTTCCCGACAATAACAAGATTGACTTCTCCCAATTTCACTGGTTAACCAACCGCCTGCTGCAAAAAAAGATCTCCTGCTTTTCAACTCCGGAAGAACTGCCAAGCGAGGCGCAAAATGAATTAAGTTTTTTTCAGCAACACCAGGTCAAATCACTCTGTATTATCCCTTTACTTTACGGCATGAATTTATTTGGCATCTTGTGTTTTTCCACGGCAAACAAAGAAAGAAGCTGGCATAATAATGAGCTGGTGCTACTGACACTCACAGGTGAAATGCTGGTCAATGCCTTCGAACGTAAAAAGTATGAAGATGCACTAAAACACTCTGAGCAGCTATTATTACAATCCAATAAAAAACTGGAAGAATTGGTCACCATAGATGCCTTAACCAATGTCGCCAACCGCAGGTTTTTCGACCTGCGCCTGGATGCGGAATTCAGGCGCGCCATAAGGGAGAAAATATCCATCGCCCTGATTTTTTTCGATATCGACTATTTCAAACATTATAACGATCACTTCGGACACCTGGCGGGTGATAAATGCCTGGTCGCAATTGCCCAGGTGCTCAGGCAACATTTCAAACGAGCAACTGAATCTGTCTGCCGGTATGGCGGTGAAGAATTTGTGGCAATTATTACAAACACCAGTGCGCTGGAAGTGGGCAATTGTGCGGAAAAAACACGCAAGGCGGTTGAACAGCTGCAACTTAGTCAGGGCGAAAATTGCCCGGCCCAATATGTTACCTTGAGTTGTGGTACCGCCATTATACAGCCCGGCTTGGATGACACGCCCGAGGAGCTAATACAGGCCGCAGATTCTGCGCTCTACCTGGCCAAAAATTCAGGAAGAAACTGCGTAAGAAGCCGATCGGCACAAGGGTTAAAATCATTAAGCGATAGATAAACAGCCTCTAGCATCAACAAAATTTGTAGCGCAAAAAACAACAAGCTTTAACCTTATGATAGACTGATAAAATCAGGAACTTATTATACAAGCAACAAGCGTGAGCAGGTCCCATTTCCTTATCTGGTTTATCTTTTGTCTCTCAACAAGCGTAGTGTCTGCGGGACTCAGCTGGCAAGTGCACAAGTGGACTGATTTTACCTATCCACTCTGGTATCAAGCACTGGATATTGAGCAACATATTAAAAAGTATGCGCCGCAAAACAGGTTTAACAAACAGGACTTTGCTGAAACTAACAAAGCACAACATATCAAGGGCTTTACCGATATCAACCTCGCCATTCATCAACACGGGCAAGGCCTAGACAAAATCAGCTACCCAGGCCGAGCTGGAATGGAAAAGCCGTTATTGACCCAAAGTGAAGTCATACATTTAACCGATGTTGCCAAGCTGATCGACAAACTTGGCCTGATATGGCTGATTAACCTGGTCCCCTTCATAGCCTGTTGTACTTATATCAGGCATAAAAAGCCCAGGCCGCCATCGCTAAGGGTAGCCCTGGTGCTAAGCCTGGGCCTATTGGCATCCGTATTTCTTGTCCTGGCAAGCTTTGGCTTTACCAAGGTATTCTACTACCTGCACCAGGTTGTTTTTCCCGCCAATCACCAGTGGTTCTTTTACTATCAGGACTCACTGATGAGTACCCTGATGAAGGCTCCGGATCTGTTCGCCGCTATAGGCCTGACCCTGTGCCTGCTGGCACTGATCATTTATGTTTTTATCTACAGATTATTTTATAGGCTAGGAAACTAGCGATTCCTTCTTTCAATCAACTAACAGATAGCCCTCACAAGCCAAACATTCCTGCTAAACTTTAATTGTATTCTGTCGTGTTTTAGGAGGTAATTATGGCCATTTCAATCACACTGAAAGAATTTTTTGAAGATCACAATATTAGCTATGATGCAATCAAGCATAGAGCAACCGCCACGGCACTTGACTCTTGCCGCAGTGCTCACCTACCGGCCGAGAAAGTAGGAAAGGCCGTTGTCTTGGAAGGTCAGGACGGCAGCTATCTGATGGCAAGCCTGCCGGCCAACAAGCGGCTGTCACTGAATGAGGTTTACAACCTTACCGGACAGCACTATCAGCTGGTGAAGGAGTCCAAGCTGGATGAGCTGTTTCCCGACTGTGCACAAGGTGCAGTCCCCGCCCTGGGAGCGCCTTATCATATGGACATGTTGGTGGATGACACCCTGTTAGCCGCGGATGAAGTCTATATCGAGTCTGGCGATCACAGAAACCTGGTCAAACTCAGTCATGATGACTATATGAACTTGGTGGCCAGCATGAGTCATGGCGATATCAAGGGAGCCAATCTGGGGGCGCCCAGGATCTGGGAAAGAACCGGAAGAGACTGGCAGATTTAGTACCAGTTACATCTATTCGATCATTGCTTAACCTTGGTGCTTTTACATCTCTGCTGTAAAAGCACTTTTTCTTTACGTTAAGTATGTAAATCTTTTTGTTTATATAAACCTTTACATTTATATACAAATCTTTTACTTTATAAATACAATATAAAGAAAAAGTTTTGCATATGAACTTACTCATCATCAGCGGTAGCCAAAGAACAAATTCGCAAAGTGCCAAGGTTGCACAGTTTATAGCTGATAATTCTGTCGACTTTGCCCATGCCAGCCATATCGAATTGTGCCGCTTCGACTTACCCTTCTGGGACGGGGAAGAAGAGACAAAATCTCACGACAACAATACCTGGCCCATGCTCGGCCACAAGCTAAGAAAGGCCGACGCCCTGGTATTGATCACACCCGAATGGGGCGGCATGGCCACGCCGATACTAAAGAACTTTTTACTCATGTGTGATCAGGCGGAAACCGCCCATAAGCCGGCACTGCTGGTTTCCGTGGTTGGCGGTATCAGTGGTGCCTACCCTATTGCCGAGCTAAGGATGAACGCCCTGAAAAATAACAAGATAGTCGCCACCCCGGATCACCTGATCATACGTAATGTCGAACAGGTGCTGAACAAGGATCAGGCCGAGTCGACACGCGATAATTCACTGCGTGAACGCATTGCCTATAGCCTTTATATGCTGCATGAATATGCCCTGGCATTAGAATGTGTTCGGCTGAATCACGAGTCTCAGCGCTACCCCAAACAACAGGAATATAACTATGGCATGTAAGCCCCAAATTAAATAAGGAGAGTATATATGAAGCTCAACCAAGTCACCCTACCGGTAAAAGACATGTCCAAGGCCTGTAAATTCTATTTGCAGCTGGGCTTTACCCAGATTGTCGATACCGAACACTATGCACGCTTTGCCTGCCCCAACCAGGGCGCGACATTTTCCCTGTCTTTGACTGACGAAACGTTTAGCAATGGCGCCGTCATTTACTTTGAGCATGAAGCATTGGATGCCTGGGTAGAGTCACTGATAGCACGCGGTATTCACTTTGAACAACTTCCGACAGACCAAAGCTACCTGTGGCGCGAAGCCATAGTCAAAGACCCTTCAGGCAACAAGATCAAACTCTATAGCGCCGGGGAGAATCGGCTAAATCCCCCCTGGCGAGTCAATAAAACAGCGTCACATAGCAAAAAATAGAAGGAGAATACCATGATGCACATAGAACACTTAAACCTGGTTGTTAACGATATTCCTCAAACCCTGAAGTTTTACCAGGCAGCCTTTCCCCATTGGTCGGTTCGTGGCGGCGGCGAAGGAGCTTGGCACGGTAAGCCAAGGAACTGGCTTCACTTCGGAGATGACTATCAATACCTGACCTTTAACGACGACGGTGAAGGAGAAAACCGGGACTTAACCGGCCACCAGGTTGGCCTGGCCCACTTTGCCTTTGTCACCCAGAACCTGGATGCTTTGATCCGCCGCCTGGCCGCCGCAGGTTTTCAGGCAGATAAAGAAGGGGCAGAAGATGAATTCCACAGCAATGTCTACTATCTGGATCCCAACGGTTTTGAAGTGGAATTTGTCCAGTATCACAGCGACATTCCGAGCGAAAGAAACAGGTACTAGAGGCTGTTGATCTTTGTTCAATAATTCTGCTGAGAGATAAAATCGCCTTAATCAAGGCGGAAATTGTGTCATTTAGTCATCTAAACCAGCAATTTTCAACGTAGAGTAAGGCGATTTTAGCCTCAGCCCTGTGGGCAATGGCTATTTTTAACGCTAGCAGCATTAGAATGTCACTTATTTGGAATAACCAAACGGCGTTCATTCTGCTTTGCTAGCATCAAAAATAGCCTATTGCAGAAAATATGAACAAAGATCAACAGCCTCTAGGCCAATGCTTCCGTGTCTTCAGTACTCACCGCCTGACAGGTTACGCGAATATCCGAGATCAAGGGCGAGTTTTGTTTAAGAGACTTATAGGCTAACCCTATGGATTTGGACAGGCTCGCCCCCTTAATTGGCCTTAACACCAGCTCTTCACTATCGAGAATTTCCTGCCAGCAAGGTAAAAGCGCGGCACCAATGCCCGCCTTGACCAATTCCAGCGCATACTCGACGGTGCGGATATTTGCCCTGGGTTGAAAGCTGATATCCTGGCTCGCCATCAAGGCCGTTAATTTATCCAGCGCATCACAGGGGCTGCGGCTGATAAAGGGCAAACCATCGAGATCTGCCAAAGTGATCTCCGCTTTCTTTGCCAGCGGCCAGTCCGTAGGCATGGCCAGCCGGTATTCATCCTGCCAGATGGCCTGGAACTTTTCGTTCGGGTTGGCAGACTGTTCCAGAACAATACGGGCATCACAGGGCTCTTCGGGATCCACCAAAGTCAGCTCAAGATGTTCAATCTTTTTACTGAGTTTCTTAAGCAAAAAGCTCATGCGCCTGGCGCCCAGCGAGCGCATCAATCCCAGCCTTAACGGCACAGGTGTTGGACCATCACTGAACAGCTTGATTATGGATTTGGCACTGTCGTTCATTTCCTTGGCGATGGGGTAAAGTTTATCGGCGGCAGATGTCGGCAGCACGCCACGGGCATGGCGGACAAACAGTCGTTGATCTAGCGTGGTTTCCAACTGCTGGATGGCGGCGGTGATCGACGGCTGGGAAACAAAGCATAGCCGGGCAGCACCGCTGACACTGCCTTGTTCATAAACTGCCTGAAAATATTTTAATGATCTCAGTTCCATAAAAATTCAGCAAAACCCAGGATATTTGTATATTTAACTACAGTCTATGTGGGACATATACAAAATATATTGATCTAAATCAACATATAGCTATTACCTATACCTTTCATAAAAAATAAATATTTCTCATATCTCCCCATAAGTAATATGGTTAATTTCTATACACTAGATTACAACAGGAAAATCCATGAGCAAGTTTACTTCTGCAGAGCCTATTGCGGTTAGCGTTAACCCGAAAAAAGCAAGATCAACCAAGCACCTGGTCGTTAGTGCCGCCGATGTAGACGCGGCCATGGCCCGTTATGGTTATAACCAGGAAAGCCGCGATATTATCGCCAAGGAAAACTTGCTGCCTCCAGGAGTACTGAGCCGCCTGCATGCCTCTTACCCGCAGCATTCGGGCTTTATGGAAAACAAGCCTTTCCTGTTCACAGAAAAAGAACACTACTCCGGCCTGTCGGGTTTTCGTGAGGTCTGTGCCATTCTGGCCAAGAATGGCATTGAAATAGGTCATATCGACGAGCGTGAATTCTTTGTTGAAGTCTACCGTTTTCTGGCAACACGCCACTCACTGAACAGCATCAACTGGGATAACTATGAAAATGATTCGGTATTCCAGCTGGTATTCGCCCAGCCGGAAATGATAGAGCCGGAAGCAACCAAGCGCTATGTTGAGGCGAAAACCGCCAAAGAACGCACCCAGGTTGCCATTGAGTATATGGAAAGAACCAATCCGCATGACGGCAATCAGCAACTGAACAAGCCCTGGTTTGAGAACGACGAAGGTGAAATTGAATTCCTTGACGGCAGCCAGCACAAGTATCCGCAATGTCAGCTGATTTTCGATAAAACCACCCAGAACTGTTTCTCATTCTGTACCTACTGTTTCCGTCATGCGCAAGTGCGTGGTGACGAAGACATGTTTATCCAGAAAGACATCCAGCAGATCCACGAATACCTGCGCCGCCACACCGAAGTAACAGATCTCTTGATCACGGGTGGCGACGGCGGTTATATGCCGGCCAGCCGCTTGAAACAGTACATCATGCCGCTTATCGAAGATCCTAGCCTGTTACACGTGAAAAACGTACGTTTAGCGACACGTTCACTGACGTTCCAACCGGAAATGATCCTGACGGAAAAATACGAAAGCATGTTGGAACTGTTCGACCTATGTCGTGACAATGGTATCCAGCTGGCGTGGATGGCGCACTTCTCAACACCTCGTGAGCTGCTTAACCCAAGCACCATTGCCGCGATTCGCCGCCTGCAAAATCACGGCGTTAATATTCGCAGCCAGAGCCCTATCATGCACCACATCAGTTTGTTCACTCATGAAAACGGTGAAGTGGACGTCGAAAAATCAGCGCAAAACTGGATTGATCTGGCGGAGATCCTCGGCATGATGAGTGTCGGTTTCCACTCCATGTACTGTGCGCGTCCTACCGGTGAGCACCATTACTATACGGCGCCGTTGGCACAAATCGAGAAAATCTTTAACCGTATCTACCGTTCACTGTCATCCATCAACCGTCCTTCACGTCATATCTCCATGACAATCTCGGCCGGTAAACTGGCGGTAATGGGTACCTCGGTCGTTAATGGTGAGAAATGTTTCGCGCTGCAGTTTACCGAAGCACGTAATATGGAGTGGATGGACCGTGTCTTCCTGGCCAAGTACAACGAAACAGAGAATAAGATCGACTTCCTGACGCCATTCGATACCGAGAAATTCTTCTTCGAAGACGAGCTCAAACAAATCGAAACCGAATTGGCCGAAGCGCTGCAAAAGCGTTTGAACTAAGCCAGACTCTCACTGACCAAATGGCTATTTGGCATTCCTGCCAAATAGCCAGTACTTAAGAAGTAAACATCATGATAAACAAACACATTTCATCTGCTGCCGAAGCGGTCGCCGACATTTTTGATGGCGCCACCGTGATGATAGGCGGCTTTGGTGAAGCAGGCAGCCCGATTGAACTTATCCATGCCCTGATTGACCAGGGCGCAAAGAACCTGACCGTGGTGAATAACAACACCGGCAGTGGCCATGTTGGCCTTGCCGCACTGATTGAAAATGGCCAGGTGGGCAAGATGATCTGCTCTTTCCCTCGTACCGCCAATTCAACGGTTTTTCCTGATCTTTACCGCGCCGGTAAAATAGAGCTAGAACTTGTGCCTCAAGGCACGCTGGCCGAACGTATTCGTGCCGGTGGCGCAGGTGTTCCGGCCTTTTATACAGCGACATCTGTCGGCACACCGCTGGCCGATGGCAAGGAGCACAGGGAATTTGATAGCAGAAACTATGTCTTGGAACGTGGCCTGACTGCCGATTTCGCCCTGATCAAAGCCGAGCAAGCAGACCGTTACGGTAACCTGACGTACAATAAAACAGCACGCAACTTTTCTCCCATCATGGCTATGGCGGCCAAAACCACCATAGTTCAGGCCACAGAAGGCGTGGAAGCCGGTGACATGAATCCCGAACATGTTATTACCCCGGGCATTTTTGTTAACCGTATCGTCACCATAGCCAACCCGGCCCAAGAGTCTAAACTTGTTGCCGAAGGAGTCCAGTATCCATGAGTACATCAGTAAACAACTCAGCAACAGTTGGCTGGGACAGAGACCAAATGGCCGAGCGTGCCGCAAAAGACATTCCGGATGGCGCCTATGTTAACTTAGGCATTGGCATTCCGGAAAAGGTTGCCCGTTTTGTCCCTAAGGGTCGGGAGTTTATCTATCACACGGAAAATGGTCTGTTAGGCATGGGTCCAACACCCGAGCCAGGCCAGGAAGATGCCAATTTGATCAATGCCGGTAAGAAACCCGTTACCGCTATTCCGGGTGCCGCTTATTTCCATCATGCCGACAGCTTTGCCATGATCCGCGGCCATCATATCGATATCTGCGTACTGGGTGCCATGCAGGTTGCCGAAAACGGTGACCTGGCCAACTGGTCGACCGGCGCAGCCGATGCCATCCCGGCAGTGGGCGGCGCCATGGACCTTGTCGCTGGCGTGAAAACCATCTATGTCATTACCCAGCACACCACCAAGAACGGCATTGCCAAGCTGGTGGAGCGCTGCTCGTACCCGCTGACCGGCCAGGCCGTGGTCAGCCGTATCTATACGGATCTGGCGGTAATAGAGGTTACGGCTGACGGATTCGAGCTGGTCGAGCTGGCCCCTGGCGTCGATTTTGACTATGTCAAAGAGCGCACGGGCGCAAACTTAAGCGATGGTCGAGGAAAGTCGAATGTCAGCAACAACTAAGAGCGCCGAACTTTTTAAGCGCGCGCAAAAGGTATTGCCTGGCGGTGTCAGCCGTAATACCATTTTTCGCCTGCCGCACCCCGACTACGTCGAAAAAGGCCTGGGCTGTTATGTCACAGATATTGAAGGCAACACCCGGATAGACTTTGCCAACAATATGGCCTCCCTTATCCATGGCCATGCACATCCTGAGGTGACGGCCGCCATTGTCGAACAGGTACAAAAAGGCACCGCCTTTACCCTGGCAACCGAGGCAGAAGTGGAATATGCCGAATTGCTTTGTTCGCGTGTACCCGGCTTTGAGCAGATCCGTTTCGTCAACTCGGGAACGGAAGCGGTAATGGCCATGCTTAAGGCCGCTCGTGCCTATACCGGCAAGGCAAAAATTGCCAAGGTAGAAGGGGCCTATCACGGGGCCTATGACTATGCGGAAGTCAGCCAAACCGCCTCTCCGGCCAACTGGGGGGAAGCCGAGCAGCCTAAAAGTGTGCCTGTGGCCAAGGGCACGCCGGAAGGGGCACTGGACGATGTTATTATCATCCCCTATAACGATATTGATACCGCGCTCAGCATTTTAAATCAGCATAAAGGCGAGCTGGCGGGCATCCTGCTGGATCCGGTTTCCCACCGGGTCGGCATGGTACCGGCAGAAGATGACTTTGTCGAAGCCCTTTACCAGTGGACGCGTGACAATAGTGCCTTGTTGCTGTTTGATGAGGTCATTACCTTCAGGGTCGGCTTTGGCGGCGCACAAGAAAGGTATAAGGTGGCACCGGATCTAACGGCAATGGGCAAGATGATTGGCGGTGGCTTCCCGGTCGGCGCCTTTGCCGGACGCCGTGAGGTAATGCAGGTGCTGGATCCCATGCAGCCGAAAGTATTACTGCCCCATTCGGGTACTTTTTCTGCCAACCCGGTTACCATGATTGCCGGTATGACGGCGATGAAACTATTTGATCAGGATGCGGTAGACAAGCTTAATGCCCTTGGAGACTTGGCCAGAGCTAGAATTAGCGAAGCCATTGAAAAAGTCGGTATCAAGGCCTGTGTCACGGGTGCAGGCTCCATGCTGAGAGTGCATTTCAAAGAAGCGGCCCCCAGCAACTATCGTCAGGCCTATACCAGCGCGGATGAAGCCAAGGCCATTAAACTGATCCTTGATTATATGTTTGATCACGGCATTATGATGATTAATACCTGCTCAGCCATGTTCTCAACTGCCATGACGGAAAAAGAAATCCTGACACTGGCAGAAACCCTGGAAGCTGGCTTCAAGCATATTTTGGCTGAATTACCTTCCTTAAGAAAAGGTGCAGAATAACCATGAAAGAAGTATTTATATGTGATGCCGTGCGTACCCCGGTGGGACGATACGGTGGCGGGCTGGCCACGGTACGGGCCGATGATTTGGCCGCCTTGCCGTTAAAAGCCCTGATGGAACGAAATCCTCAGGTAGATTTTAGCCAGGTAGACGATGTGATTTTGGGCTGTGCCAACCAGGCCGGTGAAGATAACCGTAATATCGCCCGTATGTCGACCTTATTGGCTGGCCTGCCTCAGGAAGTGCCTGGCACTACAGTCAATCGCCTGTGTGGTTCGGGCCTTAACGCCATCGGCAGTGCCGCCCAGGCCATTATCGCAGGAGAAGCGGAGCTTATTATCGCCGGTGGCGCAGAAAGCATGACACGTGCCCCCTTTGTTATGGGCAAGCCTGAGCATGCCTATTCAAGGGCCAGTGAAATGTTCGATACCACCATGGGCTGGCGCTTTGTCAACAAGGCATTGGATAAGGCCTATGGCACGGAAACCATGCCTAAAACGGCAGAAAACCTGGCGGAAGACTTTAATATCAGCCGTGAAGATCAGGACAAGTTTGCCTATTGGAGCCAGCAAAAGGCGGCCGCCGCCCAGGAAGCAGGCTGGCTTGCAGAAGAAATAATTCCGGTTAGCATTCCGCAAAGGAAAAAAGATCCCATCATCTTTGACAGGGACGAACATCCCCGTTTGACCAGCCTGGAAAAAATGTCGGCGTTAAAGCCCTTTGTTCACAGTGAAGGCACCATTACCGCTGGCAATGCCTCCGGCATCAATGACGGCGCGGCAGCCTTGCTGATTGCCTCTAACGAAGCGGTTGAACAGCATAAGCTTATTCCACAAGCCAAAGTACTGGGCATGGCGGTAACCGGCGTAGAGCCACGTATTATGGGCATAGGTCCGGTATCGGCGACGCAAAAACTGTTAAAACGCCTTAAACTGTCGTTGGATGATATGGATATTATCGAAATCAACGAAGCCTTTGCCGCCCAGGCACTGGCTTGTATCCGAGAGTTAGGCTTAAAAGATGACGATGAGCGCATCAACCCGCAAGGGGGTGCCATCGCCTTGGGTCATCCGCTGGGCATGAGTGGCGCCCGTCTGGTCACCTCGGCGACCCGCCAGTTGCAGCGCTCGGGCAAACGTCTGGCACTTTGTACCATGTGTATAGGTGTCGGCCAGGGTATTGCTCTGGTAATAGAACGCGTCTAGGCCACGAATATTAGACATTAAAAAGGAGCCATCTGGCTCCTTTTTTCTATAGTCAGTAGGCATCAAACCTGTTTCTGGCTTTCTATCCAACGATCCAGCTTGGCTTCGAGAATCGGCATGGGCAAGGCACCGTCGATCAGGATCTGGGTATGGAATTTCTTGATATCAAACTTATCCCCCAGCTGCTGTTGTGCCTTATCTCTCAGTTCCTGAATCGCCCGCTGGCCCACCTTATAGGCCAATGCCTGACCTGGTATCGAGATGTAGCGCTCTACCTCTGACTCAATATCCGTTTCCGCCATGGACGAGTTTTGACGCATAAAGTCTATCGCCTGTTCGCGGCTCCAGCCCTTGGCATGCAGCCCGGTATCCACCACCAGGCGCATGGCACGCAATTGTTCATCCACCAAACGACCATACCACTGGTAAGGATCGCTAAACAGGCCCATTTCCTTACCCAAACTTTCCGCATATAGCGCCCAGCCTTCGGCAAATACCGTATAGCCGCCAAACTTACGGAATTTAGGTAAGCCTTCCACTTCCTGCTGAATGGCGATCTGGAAGTGGTGACCTGGTGCCGCCTCATGAATACTCAGGGTTTCCATAATAAACTTGGGCTGGGCCTTGAGGTTATGGGTGTTGATATAGAAAATACCCGGACGGGAACCATCCGGAGCGGGCGCCTGATAGCTGGCACCTGCCGATGAAGCGGCGCGGAAGGCCTCAACCGGCCTGACTTCGTAATCCGCCTTAGGGAAGACTTCAAACAACTGGCCAACCCGGCTGTTGATGTCCTGTTTCACGGTTTCATAGGCTTCAACCACTTCCTGTTCCGACTTAAAGTAGAATTGCTCATCTTCTTTAAGGAAGGTGAAAAACTCCGGCAGGCTGCCTTTAAACCCCACCGCCTTTTTAACGCTTTTCATTTCACCGAGAATACGGGCTACTTCTTGCTGGCCATAGTCATGAATTTCTTCTGCGGTCAAAGGTAAGGTGGTATTGGTCGCTATCATATATTCATACCAGGCCTTACCATTTGGTAGAGCCGACAAGCCGACCGTATCCCGGCCATGCTGAGCATAGTCATTCTTGATAAAATCCAAGGTCTTCTTATAGGTGGGAATAATGACCTCTTCTATCGTTTTAACATAGCTGGCTTTTAATTCCGCTTTGTCGCTATCCGAGATATCTTTGTTATCTGCCAATGCCTTGATAGGGGCATAAAAAACGCTTTGGCTGGCATCGTCAATGGCATGGGCCTTAAGCTGGGGAATGATCTTGGCGATAATAGGCTTAGGTAATACCACACCTTTTTCAACCCCTTCACGCATCGCCTTAATGGCACTATCCATAAATGCCGAGAAGCCCTTGGCACGCATTTCAAAATTTTTGTAGTCCTGAGCCGTATTAAACGGCTGGGCGCTGCTACCCGAGCCCAACATGGCAAAAAAGTTGTGAACACCGTACATCTGGTTAAAAGGGATAAGGTGATCGTCAAACTTGCTGCCGGCAATGGCCATTTCCCTATCTAGCTTGAATATCTCATAGCTAAGCAAGTCCTGGCCGGAAAGCTTTGTCGCATCTATGGCATTAATTTTTTTCAGGTATTTCTGTTCAAATGCCAGCTGTTTAGCCAGGCTTTCTTTTGAAATAGGTTCATTAAACTGAGCGTTGTACTTGTGCTCGCCAACAAAGGTGGCATACACAGGGTTTAGTGCCAGATTTTCATCAAAGTAAACTTCCAGCAACCGGTTAAGTTTTTTCGCTTCAGCTTGAACTGCTACCTCAGTGCTAACAGATGATGGCTGTTGCTCTTGCCCAGCCTGGTGATAATTGGCCTGACAGCCCGCCAGAGCCACTGCGACCGACAGTGCAAGTAGACACTTTTTCATGCTTTACCCCTTGAAATTGGAATTTTATCTTTCAAAAAATGTTAACAAAGCGTTATTAAAACACCCCCTGTAGGTTTGATAAAATGGAAAACGTAAATAATTATTACAAAAAGCAGATTCAGCCCAATTCGGTGTTCACTCGCCATTATCTCCTTTCCACCAAAACAGGCAAAAATTTAATCGCCCAAGTTCTGTAAAATTTTCAAATTGCGACTAATATCAAAGCTATAATAAATAAAAAGCAATAGAAAAATGCAGGAACAAGCAACGCTACAATCTCACAAAATACTGTTTTTCAATACCTTCGCCTTTACCGTTTGTTTTGCAGTCTGGATGTTAAACGGTGTCCTGGTCACCTACCTGGCGGCAAATCAGGTCTACGACTGGGGGCCGGTAGAGATCGGCTGGCTGATGGGTATTCCGGTACTGACCGGCGCCGTATTCAGGTTGCCTGCCGGCATTCTGACCGACAAGTTTGGTGGCAAGCCTATTTTCGCCGCCCTGCTTTTCCTCTGTGCCCTGCCCATGTACTTGCTGTCATTTGCCGACAGCTTCTGGTTTTTCGCCGCCTGTAGTTTTGGCTTTGGCCTGGCCGGCACCAGTTTTTCCATCGGTATTGCCTTTACCTCGGTCTGGTATCCAAAGGAGAAACAGGGCTTTGCCCTGGGGATTTTCGGTGCGGGCAATGCCGGTGCCGCCCTGACCACCTTGCTGGCCCCCACCATGCTGAACCAGCTAACAGATAATGCCACCAATATCGATGGCTGGCGTACGCTGCCGGTGATTTATGCGGCCATGCTGGTGGTTATGGCGGTTATTTTCCTGCTCTTTACCGACAATAAAAAGCCGGCAACCCACGCCAAGCCCGTTAGAGAGATGCTGACACCACTGAAAAACGTTCGTGTCTGGCGCTTCGGCCTGTATTACTTTCTGGTCTTTGGCTGCTTTGTCGCCTTTTCCCAGTGGCTGGTGCCCTACTTTGTCAATGTCTACTATATGCCGCTGGTTACCGCGGGTATTCTGGCGGCCCTGTTCAGCTTTCCTTCCGGTGTGATCCGCGCACTTGGCGGCTGGATGTCGGATAAGTGGGGAGCGAGAAAGGTCATGTACTGGGTGCTGACCTCCTCCGTGGTGATTTCCCTTATGTTGTCCGTGCCCAAGATGGAAGTGTTTTCCACCGGCCAGGGCATCATGGCCAAGGCCTCAGGCACTGTCACTCAGGTGACCAAGGACAGCATCAAGGTGGGTGACAGGATTTATCCGATGCAGGTGAAATCTACCGGATTTGAAGATCTTGACGAACAGGTATTGGTCTTCCCCACCAAGGAAACCTGGCAGGAAGCCGTGGTCACCGAAGGGCAGGAAGTGCAGAAAAAAGAACTCCTGGCCAAAGGGGTGACCCGAATCTATTTCCAAGCCAATATGTGGATATTTGCCGTTCTGGTCATTTTACTGGGCAGCATCTGGGGCATAGGCAAGGCCGCTGTTTACAAGCATATTCCCGACTATTTTCCCGAAGAAGTGGGGGTTGTCGGCGGCATGGTGGGTGTGCTCGGCGGCCTGGGCGGTTTTGTCTGCCCCATCATCTTCGGCTACCTGCTGGAATGGACAGGGCTGTGGACCAGTGCCTGGATGTTTATGCTGGCGGTATCCTTTATCTGCCTGGCCTGGATGCACAGGACCATAATGAAGCAAATTGAACTGCCCTTTGATCTGGAGTCCAAGATCACTCATTTACTGCATGCAGATAACGGCGTATTAACTCCCTTGCTAACCTGGAGTGATAAATATAGCGTCGGCGTGGATGAAATCGATCGTCAGCACAAGCATATGATGCACCTGATCAACAGCATTAACGAAGGCGTACAGAAAGGGGGAGACTATGAAAAAGTGGCCCCGATAATCAATGAACTGGTGGACTATACCCACCAGCATTTTGCCAATGAAGAAAGCCTGTTGCAGCAAAACCAGTGTCCCGACTTTGAACAGCATAAAAAAAGTCATGGTCACTTGCTTAAGGAACTTATGGACTGGCGAGAAAAAGCATCGAACTGTTCGGGCAGCAAGCTCAAGGAGCTGATCGCCATACTCACCGTCTGGTTTCCTGGGCATATCCTGGGGGTTGATAAAAAGCATGCCGGTTATTTCGAATAACGCTAGATACTTAGGGGCAATGGCTGGGCTTGGGCAGCTTGGCTATTGTTCGGCTACACTAAGGTTATAAACTTCGAGTGGATTTGATTGGGGTACCGCCATGTTCCGTTGGCTTTGTTGTCTGCTGTTTTTTCTCGGCCTGATGCTTCAGGCTCAGACGGCTACGCCCGAAATGCCCCCGGCAATGGAGACCCAAGCCCTGGTTCCACACCTGACCATTAAGGGAGCCATAGGACCGGCCATCAGTGATTACCTGGTTCGGGAAATTAACCAGGCCAATAATGATCCAAAGGTACCACTGATCTTACTGACCCTGGATACCCCGGGCGGACTCAGTGCCAGCCTGCGCGATATCAACAAGAGTATTCTAAGCTCAGATGTGCCCATTGCCTGCCTGGTCTACCCACAGGGAGCCAGGGCCGCCAGTGCCGGCACCTATATTCTCTATGCCTGCCATATCGCCGCCATGAGTGAGGCGACGACGCTGGGCGCCGCTACTCCGGTCAATATTTCCGGTCCCATGGGAAAGGAACCGGAAGAGAAGGAAAAATCCAATACCCCGACAGCCATGGAGAAAAAGGTCCTTAATGACGCCATCGCCTATATACGCTCACTCGCCCAGCTAAGAGGCCGCAATGCAGAGTGGGCGGAACTGGCGGTCAGGGAAGCAGCTACCCTGACGGCACGGGAAGCACTAAAGGAGAAGGTTATTGATTTAATCGCCGAGTCACCACAGGCTTTACTTGAAAGCCTTGACGGCACCGAAGTGATCATCAAACAAAAACCCCGAGTGTTGCAACTAGGCCAGGCGCAACTCAGCAAAAAAACGCCCGACTGGCGTAACCACTTTATCGCCACCATCACAGATCCCAATATTGCCTATATCCTGATGTTGATCGGCATCTATGGCCTGCTCCTGGAGTTTTATTCTCCCGGTATCGGGGTTGCCGGTGTCACCGGCGTGATTGCCCTGCTAATCGCCCTGTATGCCTTTCAGTTGTTGCCGCTTAATTTCGCCGGGGCCGGCCTGCTTCTGCTCGGGATAGGCCTGTTGATAGTGGAGTCCATGATGCCCAGCTTTGGCATCCTGGGTATTGGCGGGGTGATCGCCTTTGTGGTCGGATCCATCTTCCTGTTTGATACCAACCTGGAACAATTCAAGGTATCCATTCCCCTAATCGCCGCCGTCGCCTTTATCTCGTCACTGTTTTTTGTATTTACTCTGGGTTTTTTGTGGCGGACACGCAAAAACAAGATTGTCAGTGGTCAGGAAGAAATCATAGGCGCCACTGTGCCCGTGGTTCAGGATATCAAGGGCAAACCCCATGTCATTTTTAACGGTGAGCGCTGGGCGGCACAATGTGACCAACCATTGAGCCAGGGACAGAGGGTTAGAATAAGCGCCATCAAGGGGCTGACTCTGCAAGTTACACCGGATAAACCAAAGGAATAACATCATGGAACCATTATTTGACGCTAACCAGATATTCACCAGTGCCGTTATTTTTCTTATTGTAGCCCTGGTGATCAGCATGTTTCGTATTTTGCGGGAATACGAACGCGGCGTTATTTTCCTGCTCGGCCGCTTCTACAAGGTCAAAGGCCCTGGCCTTATCATAGTTATCCCACTGATCCAGCAAATGGTAAGGGTGGACTTGCGTACCGTGGTCATGGACGTTCCCAGCCAGGACGTGATCAGCCGGGACAATGTCTCGGTCAGGGTTAATGCCGTGATATATTTTCGCGTGATAGATCCGCAAAAAGCCATCATCAATGTCGAAAACTATTTACAGGCCACCTCCCAGCTGGCACAGACCACACTGAGATCCGTACTGGGGCAACATGAGCTGGATGAAATGCTCGCCAACCGGGAAATGCTCAATACGGATATCCAGGAGATCCTTGATTCCCGAACCGACGGCTGGGGGATCAAGGTTTCCAATGTCGAAATCAAGCATGTAGACCTGAATGAAAGCATGATACGGGCCATTGCCCAGCAGGCAGAAGCCGAGCGAAAAAGACGAGCCAAGGTTATTCATGCCTCAGGTGAAATGGAGGCTTCCCAAACCCTGGTGGAAGCGGCTAATAACTTGGCCAAGGAGCCCAATGCCATACTGCTTCGCTACCTGCAAACTTTAACCGAAATCGCCGGAGAGAAAAATTCAACCATTTTATTTCCCCTGCCCATGAACCTGCTTGAAGGCCTGTTAAAAACCGCCGAAAATAAAGCTAAGCAGGACTAGCAAAACAAACTGTCAAATAGCTTAAGGAATGGTGAAGCGAGTTCATTAACGGGAGATAGAGCCCTGCACCATTATTTGCAGGTAAAGGTGGTAAACTTGAACAGCCGGATATCATCACTCCAGTAATCGTCCGGCCAGCCAGCTTTTTTCTTTAATGCCCGGAGAAATTCAGCAGGTATCGCTAACGAGCGCCAGACGGCGGGTAAAAACAAGGCGCCCTGCTGCCCCTGCTTTATCATTAAGCCATCGATATTGGGGCTAAGTTCATTCAATAATTTTTGCTCACCACGATTTTCCATTTCCACCATGGGAGAAAGTATTGAAATTTCAATGCTCAAGTGCTCCAATTCATTGATATTAAGCGGCAGAAATCGGTGATCCTCAAAGGCACTACTATAGCCATGCCGACAGGCATCTTTCCACAGCGGCTCGGTCACCTTGGTTGTCCCTATACAGCCCCTTAATTCACCATCACGAAACAGAGTAACAAAGCTGGCGGCCGGCTGGCATAAGCTTTCAACATCAGGCTCATCAGGCAAGATTAAACGGCTATGAGCCACGCCGTCGCTGATCACTTGCCTGACCATTTTGATTAATAGAGCCTGCTCCCGTTTATCGGGCTCAAGAAATGGCAAAGCTGGCATAGCCGACCACTCCGTTTTTATCTCCCTGGTAATCGCCAGAATTGGCCAGCTTCAGCAGGTTTATCTGCCAGTTGTGTTGCTGGCAAAAGGTTAGAAAGCCGTTAACCGCATGACAGCCACAGGCATCGGTCGGCTCCAGGATAGGCATATAATCGAGAATCTCGCCGACCGTTTTAGTGTCAAGCGATCTGGCCTGGTTGTAGTTATGAAAATGGCTTAGGTCCGTGCTGATCACGGTCAGGGTGCCTGGCAGCATGGCGACCTGGTTCAATAATTTGGCGACAGTGCCAGATGGACAGTCTCCGACAACCACAGGAACCAAGTTAAACTGGGGTAAACAGGCCTGTAAAAAAGGCAACTGCACCTCCAGCGAATGTTCCCACATGTGGGCCTGATCCGACTCTATCGCCAGTCCCTGTTCAACCAGCTGAGCGCAATACTCGGTATCCACGGGTATTTTCCCCAAGGGCGTAGAATATGTGTCGTGACTGGTTACTGCACACCCTTGTAATGGCACACGATGACTCGGCCCCAGTAGCACAACCCTGTGGTAGTTTTCCGGGTGCTTTTGCAGCAGCTTATAGGCGTAAGCCGCCACTTCACCCGAATAACAATAACCGGCATGAGGCACAATCAGTGCTTTTGGGGTTATGTCCTGAGACGATACCTTGGCAAGCATGGCATTAACTTCGGTCTCGAGGACCTGCTTAGAATCTGGATAAAAACTTCCGGCCACCACAGCCACTCTTTCTGTCATATCTACACCATTTGATGCTCGTTATTGCTACAAATTGACTACACTTAAAGCATAGTTGCAAAATGGTAAATTTCACTATGAATAGCGAGCCATCCTCCTATTTTCCAACTCAATATTGGCACAGGCTCGAAGACGGTCGCGTGATCTGCGATCTCTGTCCCAAGCATTGCCGCTTGCGGGAAGGAAAACGCGGTGCCTGCTTTGTTCGCATGCACCATCAGGGAGAAATCGTCCTAACCAGTTACGGCCGCTCTTCCGGCTTTTGCATTGACCCGATAGAGAAAAAGCCGCTAAATCATTTCTATCCGGGCACCAGTGTCCTGTCTTTTGGTACCGCGGGGTGCAACTTAAGCTGTCAGTTTTGCCAGAACTGGGATATCAGCAAATCCAGAGAAATAGATACCCTGTGCGGCAAGGCCATGCCAAAGCAACTGGCCCAGACGGCTCTGAACTACGGCTGTAGCAGTATCGCCTTTACCTATAATGATCCTGTTATCTTTCTTGAATATGCCGTGGATGCGGCCATAGCCGCCCATGAACAAGGGCTGAAGGCAGTTGCGGTAACGGCCGGTTATATCTGCGATAAGCCCCGCATCGACTTTTTCAGGCATATAGATGCCGCCAATGTCGATCTGAAATCCTTTAGCGAAGACTTTTATCATAAAATATGCCATGGCCATTTGCAGCCCGTGCTGGATACCCTGGTCTATCTAAAAAACGAAACCGATATCTGGTTTGAAATTACCACCCTGCTTATTCCGGATGAAAACGACAGTGATGATGAACTGCATCGCATGTGCCAATGGATAGTAGAACAGCTGGGAGTGGACATTCCCCTGCACTTTTCCGCCTTTCATCCCGACTTTAAGATGTTAGATAAGGATAAAACCCCTATTGAAACCTTGCTCAGGGCCAGGAAAATAGCGCTAAGTTACGGCATGAACTATGTGTATTGCGGCAATGTCTTTGATAAGGAGTCCGACAGCACTTACTGTCCTGGCTGTGGACACCTGCTTATCGAACGGAACTGGTATGAATTGGGAGAGTATCATATCGACAATGGCGGCCATTGCCTGCACTGCGGTTATCAGTTGGCAGGCCGCTTCTCAGGGCCGAAACAAAACTTTGGCCGGCGCCGGATCCCGGTGCAAATTGCCTAGGGGCTGTTGATCTCAACAGAATTCTCTCGGCTCTTGACTCAGATCAAGCAGCTCAGTAAATATCCTGCGGAATCAAAAAACAGCACTTCAAATTGTCAATTCCTGTACTAGTATTTAAGGTAAGCGATTGAAACTAAAGTTAACTATAGCGTGACATCTGATGCCGTAGGAGGCAATGCAATGAGGATTAATCATATACTGGTCGATATGGATCCCACCATAGATCAACAGCCGGCCCTGGCTAAGGCATTAACACTGGCCAAAAAATTCAATGCCTCGATAGAGCTTTTCCTGGCCGTGCATCACTCAGACTTAACCAGCAAGTGGGTGACACAGGAGCACTCGGAGAAAGAAGTGATTGCCAGCTACTTAAAAACCAAACAACGCTGGCTGGATAGCTATGTCTCGGATGTGGTCGATGCCAATATTGAAGTATCAACCGATGTTCGCTGGTTCAAGCCCGTCTATCAGGGCATTATCGACAAGGTCAATGAAGGGAATATAGATCTGGTCGTTAAGGCGACCCATTGCCATCCCACGATAAACAAACTGTTTTTCACACCTAATGACTGGCACTTATTGCAATCTTGTCCTGTACCTCTGCTGCTGACCAAGGCCAGCTCCCCCGATGAATACCAGCATGTTATGGCGGCGGTAGACCCGCACCAAAGCAAGCCGGAGAATATAAATACGGTTATTCTCGATACCAGCATTGCCTTAAGCGATACGATAGGCGCCACCCCTCACGTTGCCCATTGCTATGAACCCATAGGCCTGGAACTATGGCAGGACATAGGCGTGGGAGTATACGGCCTGGATGTGCAATCTTTCGATTACAAAGGCTATACCAAGCAACTGAAGGAGCACCATGAGGCAGAATTCAATGAGCTGACTAAAGGCTATGCTTTTAGCGATGAAAACAAGCACCTGGAAAGCGGCATAGCGCAAAACCTGTTATTGGATATTGTAGAGCAGCATAATATCGATCTTATGGTGATAGGTTCACATCAGCATTCTGGCTTGCTGGGCAGCACCGCCGAGAAAATCCTCGACGAAGTGCAGTGTGATATTCTTGCCGTAAAATCCTAACCAAACCTTGCAGCCGTGGCTGCAAATCATTCCCTGGTGCTTTATGAAATTAAAGCACCAACTTTAGCCTGGGAGGCTGTGCCTCTTGCTGGCCAATGGTGACGGTATCCTGCCTCAGCCGATCATTTTTAAACCGGTCAAACTGGACCTTTTGTATGCCCAACTGCTGGCAAAAACGTCTAAAGGTCTGGTAATCGTCCCGGCTAAAGTCGTCCTGCTCTCGCGTCATCAAGCCGTCAATATAGGCATTGCTGCCATTTAGATTAAAGTTTGCGATTGCGCTATAAGGCTTTCCATAGCTATCTACCCGAATGGCTCGAACAGACTTTATTTCAAAGATCCAATTATCCAATTGAACATAACGTGACATAGATTCTGTCATGGTTTCACCTTAAAAAGGCCGGCGAGAAAGGTTGGGAGCCGCCGGCAAACACTACAAGAGTATATGGAGAATGGGGTTATTTTTGTGCCGTTTGGCGAAAGGCTTCAAACTCATTTTGCTCAATAACACCATCACCGTTGGCATCGATTTGTTCAAAGGCAGAAGTTAGAATCTTGCTTTGACCTACGCTCACTTCGGCGCGGCTTAGGGCGCCGTCCTTGTCGGTATCAAATTGTGCCGTCAGCTGAGCAAACTCCAAGGGCTGGTTCACCACAAGCTGGCTTTTTTCTATTTCTTTTAACTTGGCCAGCTCCTGCCCGACCTCGGACTCAGCACTTACAAAGCTTGAGATTGTTATTGCTACCAGCACGGCCATCGTCACTTTTACTAAACTCAGGTTTTTCATTTTCTATCCTCTATTAAAAAGCTAAACACTTTGAGAAGTCTTTCAAATCAACATAGTCTCTGCACAGGCTGTACCAATGTTTTACTTATTTGTTTTTAAAGGAAAAAATAAAAGTTACGCCTTAACAACTGTCGCTGATTAGCAACAGTTATTTTTTTTGCCTAAACTTTAGTGGCAGCTAACAAGACCCATAAAACAAAAACCCTTATATAAATCAGACAACTAAAAATAAATAACGCGTAAAAGCAATACTGTTGCCAAATAGCGACAGCATTGAATTATCATGATAAATCGCATACAAAGGCGGAAATTTACAGCAGGCACGACAACTAATTAAGGCATAAGGCAAAACGTGTTACCTCTACCCATTAAACAGGCGCCATGGTTGAAAAAGCTCTTTGCTCTCGATGCCCTGTCGTTGAAAAAACTGACCTTGCTTGGCTTTACCCTGGTCGCCTTACCCCTGGTTATCGCCTTGATCTACGGTGCCAGCCAGATAAACAGGCTTTCCAGTCAAGGTGCATCCGCTATTTTAGATGTGGCAGCCCTGACCCAGACCAACAGGGAGCTGAGTCAGACGCTATTAAAGATAGAAAGATATGCCAGCCAATACCTGGTCTTGCAGGACGAAGAATTAAAAACCAATTACGTCAGGCAAAGGGAAAAACTTCTCGGCTATCTTGAACATCACTTAAGCGCCCATCGGGATGACCAGCTAAGGGAGCTGGCGGAACAGTTCTCGGCCAGGCTCAAGGCGCTTGACAATCTGGTCATGGCAAGCGCTGTGCCAGCCAATCAACTGGAAAAGCTTCAACCCCAGTTTACTCACCTGGCCCAGCTGGGACAAAAAATAAGTTTGCGCACCAACGAAGTGATCAACCGCCATACCGGCCAGCTCACTCAATCCGCGGATGACTTAAGTGCAGTCATGCTCTACAGCCTGCTAATCATACCGCTGACACTGATCATTGCCGCCGTATTCGTCGCCTTGATCACTAAACCGCTCAAGCAATTAATTGCGGGAATTGAACGGCTGGAACGGGGCAATTTCGAGCACAAAATCCGGCTAAAATCATCGCCTGAAATAAATGAAATCGCGGAGGCACTGGAAACCATGCGCACCCGCTTGCATGCGCTGGAGTTGCAAAAATCCAGCTTTATCCGCCATATTTCTCACGAACTAAAAACCCCCTTGGCAGCGATACGTGAAGGCACAGAGCTGCTTTACGATAATAGTGTTGGCGAGCTCAACTCAGGCCAGCAGGAAATTTGCCATATCATCAGGGACAGCGTAAATCGCCTGCAATGCCATATCGAAGACTTGCTGGATTTCAATATAGTGCTGGACTCAACCAGCCTGCAAGACAGTGAAAAAGTCCATGTACGCCCACTGATCAAAAGTGTTTTGGCCGATCGCAAACTGGATATCCAGCGCAAAAGGCTGACCGTCAATGTAGTTGGTGACGAGGTAGTACTCCATACCAACACCAAGCAGCTAAAAGTGATAGTGGATAACCTAGTTTCCAACGCCATCAAGTACTCGCCAGAAGCCAGTTCGATTGAAATACACACCCAGATAGAACAAGAGGAGCTAGCGTTAAGCGTAAAGGATCAGGGACCGGGAATAGACAAAGCCCTTCAGCAAAAGGTATTTGACGCCTTCTACCAAGGCCCGGCGCCGACTGAACAAACAATTAAAAGCAGTGGCCTTGGGCTGACCATAGTCAAAGAGCTTCTGATGCGACTCAATGGTACAATATTGCTAGAAAGCGATCCGGCTAAAACTCCTGGCACTTTAGTCACCATAAGTTTGCCCAGGGCGAAAAAGTATAAAGAGTGAACAGTCAAAGATGAAATTTACCGCCAGCCTTTATCGTACAGCAACCAAGCTCGCTAGCGCTTGCATTAGGCCGCTGGTGCTACCCTTTATGCTGCTTGCACTGAGTGCATGCCAGTTCACCCCCTTTTACCAGCAAAATACCGCCAGCTTAGGCCAATACTACCTGTGGATTAAATCTCTGACCCCAGAAGAGCTAAACGCGGAAATAGAAAAACAAAGGCAAGGCAAGCAAGAAGGCTATGAACAGGCCGAAGTATACCTCTTGCTGCTGCACAGCCTGCCCAGCTCACAGATACATAACCCCTATACCGCCAAGGCCCAGCTCAATCGTTATCAGTTGGAAGCCTATAGTGGCTCGCTGTTCAATACCGCAGATCTTGGCCTGGTAGTATTGCTAAAAGATCAATTAAACCAGCAGTTGCTCTTAATACAAGCAAAATTGGCCACAGACAAGCAGCGACGGCAGGCCAAAATCGCACTTGAACAGCAACGTGAAGACAACCTGGTTTTAACGGAAAAACTGGCCGAGTTAACAAGGCAGCTAAAGCTGTTAAAAAATATTGAAAAGAACCTGAGTGAGCGGGAACAGTAAAGAGCTATGACAGATATCGATATCAGCAAAAAGGTCCTGGTGGTTGACGACGATCCCAGCTTGTTGCGCCTGCTTAGCATACGCCTTAATGCCGCAGGCTATACCGTCGAGTCGGCCGCCAATGCCAAGATTGCCCTGGGCATATTAAAATCCTTTCATCCCGATATGGTGATCAGCGACTTGCGCATGGAAGGCATGGACGGCATGGCCCTGTTTGAACAGATCCGTGCCCAGTCCCCCAATATGCCCGTGGTGATAATGACGGCTCACGGCACAATTCCCGATGCCATCAATGCTACCAAGCAGGGAGTATTCAGCTTTTTAACCAAGCCCTTTGAAAGTCAGGAACTACTGGAAACGGTCGAAAAAGCCATCAAGCTGCAGCCAAAAGAGGGCAAAATAGATAGCCAGGATAACGCCTGGCGAAATGAGATTATCAGCCGCAGCGCAGTCATGGAGTCTTTATTACAGCAAGCCAGGCAAGTGGCCAACAGTGACTTCTCACTCTTAATTCACAGCCAAAGCGGCACGGGCAAGGAACTGCTGGCCAAAGCCATTCACAGAGCCAGTAAGCGTCATAACAAGCCTTTTACGGCAATCAACTGCGCCGCCATTCCCGAACAGTTGCTGGAGTCCGAGCTGTTTGGCCATGCCAAGGGCGCTTTTACCGGGGCGGAAAAGAGCCATACCGGCCTGTTTCAGGCCAGCAATGGCGGCACCCTTTTCCTGGATGAAATCGGTGATATGCCGATGAGCTTCCAGGTCAAGTTGTTAAGGGCAATACAGGAAAAAGAAGTGCGTCCGGTCGGCAGTACCCAGGCCGTTAAGGTGGATGTCAGGATAATTTCCGCCACCCATAAAAACCTGCAGCAGGCGATCATAGAAAAAACCTTTAGGGAAGATCTCTATTATCGACTCAATGTCGTTGAGCTGGAGTTGCCGCCGCTGGCGGAGCGACGAGAAGATATCCCCCTGCTCGCCCAGCATTTTCTCAAAGGCACTGAGATGAAGTTTTCGGCCGAAGCAATGGAACTTTTGATCAGTGCCCCCTGGCCAGGCAATATCAGGCAATTGCAGAATGTGGTTGAACAAACCATTGCCCTTTCCAGTGAGCCCATGATCAATGCCACTTTGGTAAAAAATGCCCTGCGCGATAAAACCGAACAATTACCGTCATTTCAACAGGCCAGGGATCAGTTTGAACGGGACTACCTGGCCAAGCTACTCAAAATCACCGCGGGCAATGTCTCTCAGGCGGCGCGTATTGCCCAGCGCAATCGCACCGAATTTTACAAGTTACTCAATCGCCACCACCTGAGTGCAGAAGCCTTTAGGGAAGAATAAAATGAATTTTGTTCTGGCCTACAGGTTAACGCCCTTTGTACGTATTCGATTGACGTTTAAATTCATCAGGTGGCGAAGCAGGTAACGGAAAAGCAGTTTTTTAACGCCGGAAAGGTTACTGCCATGGTGAGAATAAAAATCATCCGGCTGATTAAAGACACCAAAATCATCGGCGATGCCTTCACTTTGAATATAGGTATCTTCTCCACGCCAGTCGATATCGGGCTCGGCCAGGCACTTGGTGGCAATACCAAAGCCGGAAAATGACTGACACTGGCCGGTAAAGCTCTTCTGAATCTGCTTAAGATAGGCCTTGTCTATGATATAGCCTTCAAGATTGAGCCAGCGGCCGTCTTGATATACCTCCACCCAGCTATGGATAATGCGCTCTGGTGCCAGTATAAAGAGATAGTTAGGGATGGCACCGCGTTGCAAGTCGTTGTAAATGGTAAAGCCGTGAAAGCGCGTCGGTACGCCAACCGCTCGCAACAGTGCCATTAACAGGGTGCCCTTGGTATTGCACTGGCCATAACCGTCGTTAAGCACCTGGCTGGCGGACAGGCGATCATCTGCGTTATAGCCGAAACGTATTTCATCTCGCACATAATGGTAGATTGCCGCTATCGCATCATATTGCGATAAGCCCCGCCACTTTCGTTGTGCAATCAGGTCCTGTATCTGTGGCTGGTTAAAATCCAGCATAGGGGTTTCTTTAAGAAAATCTTTCGACACTTGGGTCATAACTTTGGCCATAGCTCAGCCTCGCTTATTTAAAGGTGTGCCTAGCTTATGCCACCAAACAGCAACAAACTTGAATAAACTGGCTAACCTTTCTTAAAAAGCGTTTGCGCCTGCCTTATAGTCATACCAAAAGTCTTTTTAAAGGTTCGGCTCAGGTGAGCGCTGTCTGAAAACCCGGCCAGATATGCGGCATCTGTGGCAGAGCTGTTGTTCAATATTGCCTGAATCGCACATATCATGCGCCGCCATAATAGGTAGGGGCGCCAGGCAATGCCCATTTCTTCGCTGAAGATATGAAGAAAGCGACTTTCAGATAGCGTCAGGTGACTGGCGACACTAGATGCGCGCCAGTGCGAAGGTTTAATACATTCACCCTGCAAACAGTTATCCAACTCGCTCAGCAGCTGCTGAATGCGTTTGTCTCTGATCCTGGCCTCGTTAAGCAGCAAAGGGGACGTTGTAAGGCCCAGCTCTTTGAACAAGTGGCTTAAATGCACACTGGCATCATCGGCTTTTGTTGATGTCTTACCCTTATAAGGAAAAGGCGAGCCAAAAGTTTTGACGCCCTCTCCCGCAAGTCTCAAAGATAACTCCTGCCCCAGCTGGCTTTTTGGCTCAACAAGCAGTACCCAGCCTGCTGGCATCTGCAACTGATGCTCAACATTTGCATCGATAATGGTTAAGGCAGAAGCTTCTTTTCCGTTTAGCTGACAAGGTGCCCCCTCCAGAGGCCAGATAAGCTGTATGGCATGATGTCGGTGCGGCGCCGCATCAAGGTTAGCGCCATAGATGATCACGATACCAGCCCTAATCCAAACACTGGGTTGAATCACACAATATGCCCCATAAATAAAAACCGCTTTATATCTTGTCACGGCAAGCGGATATAGGCAAAGGCTTACGCCTGTTTACAGGGTTTATAGCTATTATCTTGAATGCCAGTCTAGCGGGCTGAAATAATTGGTTTTGGGCCAGTCAGGTAACTCCAAACGGCCGTAAACTCGGTGCGCTTTGAAGACATTAGGGATAAAATTTTGTCATTAATTTTCTAATTAATGTTATGTCTCATATTACTGAGACGTCTTAGTAACATCTTACTTCAGACAAAATTTAACTTCTGCTGTTTCTAATGCTTTGAAGTTGTGGGATATTAATCTGTATTAAATAAAGATTATGTGGCGGATATTACTGAGAAGTCTACATAATATACTGTTTAAATTGTTAGAAGGCATCCAGAAAATGAGTGAAGAAGAGCATTATGTAGAGTGCTGCGAGCATGGAAGGCAACAAGCTACGTATGTTTGTCAGCATGTGGTGAAAACACTGATCGACGGTGAATGTCGTGGTTTCTGGTGGGCAGGAGATTGTGATAACCCACGACCTGATGCTTGGTGCTCTGAATGTGAAGAGCGTGTGCAAGCAACCGGTGGTGAATGGACTGATGAAAGCGAATCTCTAGCAGGTGTAAAGTTGCTATGTGGTGCCTGCTATGACAGAGCAAAAGCAATGAATCTCGGGACGGAGTAATATGCGCCTTGTAGTAACCTCCAGCCTTCTAACAAAGCATTTTACGCCCCTGCTTTGGGCGTTATGTTTTAAGGAAAGTACCAGTGTCGATTGATAGTTTGTTTGCCTTATTCGGAGCCATGGTTCTTTTGGCCATAGTGCCGGGGCCCGCTGTTTTTGCTGTTATAGCCAGATCTTTTTCTTCTGGCACCTTACAAAGCGCCTATATGACAGCCGGTATTGTATTAGGCGATTATGTTTTTATTATTCTTGCCTTATTTGGTCTTTCTGCACTTGCAGAAGTAATGGGAACAGCTTTTTTTGTTGTTAAATATCTAAGTGCGGCTTATTTAATCTGGCTTGGTTACAAGTTATTGAGTACAAAAGCTACTCCTATTGAGATTGAAGAATCGAAAGATTCCTCTCTAATGTCTAATTTTTTAACTGGCCTATTGATAACACTTGGGAATCCAAAGGCAATTTTATTTTATGTTGGTTTTTTTCCTGCTTTCATTAATACAAATGAAGTCACTTTTTTTGATGCAGCTTTAATAATGCTGGCGGCTACCTTAGCTTTTGGCAGTGTAAATATTTGTTATTCTCTGCTTGCAGTAAAGGCTAGAAAAACTTTTAAGTCACCTAATGCTTCTAATGTAATCAACAAAACTGCTGGTACTATCATGGTATCGACAGGAGCTTTGGTAGCTGTTAAAACATAACTGGCAATTAATGGGCTAAGGCAAAATATTAAACTCAAGGATAGATGAATGAAAATAAATGTATTTGGAAAGATTTATATTGCTTTAATGTCAGTCTATTTCACTGTGTCAGGTTTCAATGCCTTGTTGGATATTGACTCTAAGCTAGCCAGAATAGGATTGAGTGCCCTGGATAATGATGGAAAAATTGCATTTATATTAATCTATTGTAGCTTAATGATCGGTATAGGTGTGGCTATTGGCTTGTTATACTATATTGCTAAAACATGGGTATATTCAGCTTTGCTAGCATCAGTAATTATAATGTCCTTTATAGTTTTCAGGCTGGTTGGTTCTTACTTTGTTGGTGATGTAAGTGATACACAGCTAACATTTTTGGCAGTAGAAACACTTGAAGTAGCTATAGGGTTAATCCTTTTACATCAATCGCGTAGACTCAACCCCAAATTTGCCTAACAGGCACATGAAATAACGGGACAAAAAACACTTGGCTTGTCGCTCTTTCCTCGCTAAATATTAGCCAGCCAATTAAGCCCCTGATTGGGGCGTTGCATTAGGGGTATCCAGATGAAAATTAAATACCTGATAACTTTTATTTTGATACTTTTATCAAATACAGCACTTTCTGTAGAAACAGATGTAATAACGAGGGAAATAGTTAATAGAAATGCACCTAATAAACCATCTAAATATATAAAAATTTGTGATCACGATTTCAATCGTGACTGGTGTGAGGGGTATTTCTCTGCAGTAATAGCCTCATTAGAAAAGCAAAAAATAGATTTATGTTTACCTAAGAATAAAGTTTCTAGATATTCTTTTGACGGTGTTTGGGCTATTACCAAATCATGGTTGTATAGACAAACGGATAGTCAAGAAATTAAGTTTTACGATGCTGTCGAATTAGCTTTAACAGAAAATAATGGATGTTAGTAATAATGCATAACAAGCACTTAACCGGACTCCGCACACTGTCGCGGTTTTTGCAAAATTTGCTAAAACACACGCCAATGTGCTCCGCCGGTTAAGTGGGCGTTGCCTAAAAGGGTTTGGTGTCATGTTTAAATTCGATGTGTTTGGTACAGTAATATCTATTCACAAAAAGGACGGGGAATGGTTGCTGTTTAAAGAGTCAGTTACTGGTATTCGTTCTAGAGTTTACGATGTTGTTATTCCTTCAGAGCTTGAATCTTGTGAATTAGAAAAATACCTTGATGATATTTACCATAAGTACTCGAGTGAAAGACATCCAAAAGTAAAACAAATAACCTAGAGTCACAGGCATATAACAGGCTGTTTAACAAGGATAAGGCACTATTGTAGTTGTCTCCCTCTTCGCTTATTTGAGCTAACAAACTTTGCCCCTTCACAGGGCACTATTCAAGGCCTGCTACTGACACATTTGCGACAACCATATCTTATTGAACCCTAAATAATAGCACCAACAGCTCTAGCTAAGACTTATTCACCTTAGCTCGGCATTTATAAAATATTCAGCCTGACTCAAGGGCTATCAGTTATACCCCAAAAGAAAACAAGGAAAGTCTTCTCGCTCATTATTAGGTAATCGGCTTTTTAACTGCTCGAATAGTGAATTTTGCCCAGTTGGCTTTTGAAGCTCAGCATCAACCTGCTTTTTGTTTTCACTTTTGTCATAACTTGTATTTTTCATTGCACACCGCCTATCGTTTCTCACCTTTATGCATACATTATTGCTAAAAGTAATGATGATATTTAGTGCAAATTATTTATCAAATTGCTATAAAACATTACAAAGTGATAAGGCCAAATATCATTATGGAAAATATCGACAATATAGATCGCCCACTTATCAGCCTGCTTAGAAAAGACGCCAGGATGCCCATTTCCGCCCTGGCAAAAAAAATCCAGGTATCAAGAGCCACGGTACAAAACCGTATTGACCGCCTGGAAAAGCGCGGCATTATTACCGGCTATACCGCCCTGGTGTCTGCCGGCACCAATGAAAAAATGTCTTTGGTCAGAGCCTTAATGAACATAGAGCTAAAGGGCAGTGCCTCCAAAAACGTTAAAACCGCACTGTTATCCGAGCCCAGTGTCTGTGCCATTCATAGCACCAATGGCCGCTGGGATATGATAGTAGAACTGCAGGCAGGTTCATTGGAAGATTTTGATAAAATTCTCGGCCGAATTCGGGATATTGATGAAATTTCCGCATCCGAAACCAGCATATTATTATCGTCACACCGCATCAGCTCACAACAGCTATGAGTCGCTTGCACTGACGCCCTTCTCTTCTGGTCCCTGTCTAACCTTGCCTTACAAATTGTCAACTAGGGTTAGCAACTTGTGTGGCCGATAAACAAATCACTCGCATCTTTGCACTAATTTTTGACCGGCTGATTCCTGATAATAGTTATCAAGATAATGACGAGCTATAAAAAATTCTGGCGGCCATTGCCTTTCCAATCGCCCAGGAAATCATTTTTACTCTGGAAGAGAAAGAGCAACAGTTGGCGCAAATCATTCAGGCTATCAGCACCATAAAAGATACCGATAAGGAACAGGAATTGCTGCATCAATTGCTGGATCTGTCCGTGACCAGTGAAGAGTGGCGCTCCCGTTCTTCACACAGGTTTTCCGCATCTTACGCCTACCAGAAAATCTTTGAAGACAGGCTGCACGAGCTGGACGAGTCAAAAGTGCTGGGCTACCAGTCCATCGCCAAGTTTCTGGCAAGGGCGGCCATGCCCTATCACCGCACCTGCGAGGCCGCCAGCGGCCGGTTGGAAATATATATCTCTCGTATCGACAGGGCCATATCCCTGCTTAGTACCCGCATCAGATCTAGCATAGAAGAGCAAAATAATGTCCTGCTGCAAACAGTCAATAAACAAACCAAGCAGCAAATGGTGCTGCAGGAAACGGTAGAAGCCTTTTCCATCATTGCCATCAGCTATTACGCCTCTTCCCTGGTTAAGTACTTTCTTGAGTCCATGCATTCTCTTGGTGCCGATATTTCCCCTTACAAGTGGATGGGGGTCAGCCTTCCGGTTATCCTGGCGTCTACCTACCTTTCCATGAAATACCTGAGAAGGAGAAACGCCAAGTAGCCCTGCATACGGGATAAGAAAGGCAAGTCTGTAACGGATAATATTTCATCCCTGCCTCTGCATTACTAGCAAAGCTGCCAATATCTATTACAGTTAAAGCAATACTAAAAAAACTGCTTTGCTATGCATAAACCCCATGTTCATCAATGGCTTCCTTTGCTCCTGGCCTTGTTGCTAATGAGTTGTGCAACCCTGCTACTCGTTACCCAAGTTAGCCTGCACCTTGATTATGCCCTGGCAGACAGGCTGACCAGGCAATATGCCAGGCAGCTGAGCCCGGATCCGGATATTGTTGTCATCGACATTGATGACTATAGCCTGATGAAGATGAAAGACTTCGCTGGGCGCTGGGTCTGGCCTCGCTCTGTACACGCCGAATTGCTGGAAGCTGTTTTACCCCTAAAGCCCAGGGCCATCGTCTTTGATATCCTCTTCGCCGAGCCGGATATTTACCGCCCCGATGCCGACCGTTATTTCAATGAAGTACTCAGCGGGTCCTCTAATGTTTATTTTTCCATGCTGGAGCTCAATGCCAGTGCTGAAGATCCCGGCATTTTGTTGCGCGATATGCCCAAGGAAGCCGGCCTGTTAAAGGGAGAAAATGCCCAGAGCAGTGCCAGGACACACCTCTTGCTTCCGCAGGCGATTTCTCCCGACAACTGGCGGCTGGGCACCATTAACTTTTCCAGCGACAGCGACGGTATTGGCCGCTCTTATGATGTCAGGCGAAATATTGACGGCTGGTACCTGCCCTCGCTACCGGCGAAGGTAGTCGCCGACCTTAACATTGCCCTGCCCAAGCATGACAAGATCCTGTTGCAATGGCGCGGACGGCAGGCAAAAGACTTTACCAGCCATAGCTATTTTAATATTTACCAGGCCATCCAGGAGGATCCTGCGATACTGTCTAAACAGCTGACCAATAAGATCATAGTTATCGGCGCCACCGCCTCTGGCTTGTTTGATCTCAGGGCAACCCCGATAAGCCCGCACTATCCTGCGGTATATATGCTGGCCACGGCGCTGGATAACCTGAAAAACCAGAGATATATGACCCTGGCCCCCACCTACTATCAGTGGGTAACCGGCCTGGCATTTATCATCATGAACAGCCTGATTTTCTGGCGAGCTAAAAAGTTTAATCTGCAACTTATCCTGGCAGGCCTGGCAAGTATCGTTTGTTCGCTACTGCTTATCTGGCTTGCCTACCGACTAGTTGCAGAACAGCGGCTATTCTATATAGCCACGCCGATACTTATAGGGCTGACTAGCTATCTGGTATTTTCACTGGTATACGGTTTCAGGGAATACCTTGAGCGCCAACAGGCCATCAATATGTTCGGGCGTTTTCTCGACCCGAACGTCGTCACCAAGCTGGTTGAACAGGGCAAGCTGGATATTAAAAATACCAGCCAGAAAGTGGCCATTACCGTGTTATTTTCCGATATCCGCGGCTTTACCAGCCTGTCGGAACAGCGCAGTGCCACCCAGGTGGTGGAGCTGCTCAATAGCTATTTCAACCGCCAGGTAGAAATCATTTTTGCCCATAGGGGCACGTTAGATAAGTTTATCGGTGACTGCATCATGGCATTTTGGGGCGCCCCCGTCGCCAATGCCAATCAGGAAATAGACGCCATTAATGCCGCCCTTGCCATGGAAGATCACCTGCAGCACTTTCGAGAAAAACTGCCACCAGAACTGCGCCAGTTTGATGTCGGCATAGGCATTCATAGCGGCGAAGCCATTGTCGGCATGATAGGCGCAGAGCGGCGCATAGACTATACCGCCATAGGCGATACGGTCAACCTGGCCAGCCGAATAGAAGGTGTCACCAAAAATACCGCCCGCATATTAGTCTCAGAACAGACTATGCTTAATTGTCGAGACGCATTTAATTTTATATACCACGGCGAATTTGCAGTAAAGGGCCGTGCTCAAGCAGTAAAGCTATATCAACCTGAAAGGAAACCCTAATGAAACAGCTATTATCCGCGACCTTTATTATGGCAAGCCTGCTGGCAGCCTTTGCCATACAGGCAACTGCCATTAACCAGCCAGCCCAACTGGTTAAAGACACCCACCTGTTGAAAGCGCCAAAAGCCAAGGCAGAGAAACTAGCCAGCATGGACAAAAATCAGAAGGTAACCATACAGCAAAGGCAAAGGGCCTGGTATCAGGTGTTAACCGAGGACAAGAGTACCGGCTGGCTGAAAATGCTGGAAGTCAGGTTTCTGGAATTCACCAAGAAAGAAGGCCAGTCCGGACTGAAAAAATTATGGAACAGCGTCACCGCCGGAAAGACAGATACTACAGTATCTACAGGAGTCAGGGGCTTTGATGAGGAAGACCTGAAAAAAGCCACCGCCGCCCCAAAACAGGTTGAACAGCTGGCCAGCTACAGCGTAGACAAGAAGCAGGCCAAAGCTTTTGCCAAACAGGGCGGTATCAAGGCCTTCAAACTTGATATTCAGGAAGGAGAATAGCCATGAAACGTTTTATCATTATTTGCCTGTGCTCCATTTCCCTTTTTGCCTGCCAAAGCACCGGATTAAAAATAGGCAATGTCGATGTCGGCGGCTTCTTGCAACAGGGAGCGAAATTATGGGACGCCAGCACTATCGACGATGAGCAAGAGATTCAATTTGGCGAGAATATGTCGGCGGTATTACTGGGCACCCAGCCCCTGCATCCGAATGAAAGGCTCAATAAGTATGTCAACCGGGTGGGCATGTGGCTGGCGTCGAACACCAGCAAGCCGGATCTGGACTGGAAGTTCGGCGTTATCGACAGCCATGCAGTCAATGCCTTCGCGGCCCCCGGCGGCTTTATCTTTATTACCCATGGCATGCTGAGCCAAATGAACAGTGAGGCCGAACTGGCCGCCGTGCTGGCTCATGAAATTATCCATGTCCTCAAGCAGCACCACCTGGAGGCCATTAAAAGCGGGGCATTGCGCGGCGCACTGACCGAAACCTTGTTTCTCTCGGTAGAAACCTATCAGGCCAATACCAATGCCGATCAAAAGGACAGGGAATACCGTGCCTGGGCCAAACAAATCACGGGCGCGGCCCAGGACCTGTATAGCAAAGGACTGGACAGGGGCGATGAATTTGAAGCGGATCAGCTGGGCATAAGGCTACTGGCAAAATCTGGTTATGATCCTTTTGCTTTTGTCACTAACCTTCAGGTCTTGGAAAGCCTGGATCCCAAGGACAGCGCCCTGGCCCTAATGTATAAAACCCATCCAACGCCGGAAGAAAGACTATCTGCCATAGGCAACCAGCTGATAAAACTCGAACATATTGACGGCAAAACCATCACCGAAAGGTTTCAGCAAAATGTAATGTAACTCTGTGATCTCCTTTAGACAATCAGGGGCGTTTTTCTATGCGATAAATGCCCTTGCCGTCGACGCCGACATAAAGAAAACCGTCTGACCCCTGTTTGACATTCCTGACTCTTATCAGACCTTCAAACAGCTTTTCCTGAGCAATAACCCGGTTATCTGCCAGTGTTAACATGACCAGATAACCAAATTTTAAAGAGCCCACCAATAGGTGGTTTTGCCACTGAGGGTAATTATCACTGGTCACAAAAGTCATGCCAGACGGCGCAATAGATGGCGTCCAGTGCCACAGCGGGCTTTCCATGCCTTCCTTCTCTGTCAGCTCGGTAAACTTGGTACCGCTATAGTTGACGCCATGACTCACCAGGGGCCAGCCGTAATTCTTTCCGGGAGCAATTAAATTAACTTCGTCTCCGCCACGCGGGCCATGCTCATGTATCCAAACCTTACCGGTTTTAGGGTGCAATGCCATGCCCTGAGGGTTGCGATGGCCATAGGAATAGATGGCCGTTTTTGCCTTGGGCTCGTTTATAAAGGGGTTATCCTTAGGGATACGCCCGTCATCGTGCAAACGATATATCTTGCCGCCATCTCGGCTAATGTCCTGTGGATTCACATCCCGGTTAGCACGATCACCGATAGAAAAGTACAGATAGCCCTGGCGATCAAATGCCAGGCGGCTGCCAAAATGCCGGCCGGCATCATCGTATGCCTGGGCAAGGTAAATATCTTGCTGCTCTACCAGGCTGTCCCCTTTTAGTTTGGCGCGCATAACGGCCGTACTCTTATTGCCCCGCTTATCTTCTCTGGCATAAGAAAAATATATCCAGCCCTGGTTGGCATAATCCGGGTGTACCTTTACATCCAGCAGCCCGCCCTGTCCGCCAACCGCTATCTCGGGCAGCCCCTTAATATTATCGACAACCAGTTGGCCATTTCGGATAAGCTTAACTGTGCCAGATCTGAAACTGACCAGCATGCTGCCGTCCGGTAACCAGTCCATGCCCCAGGGAATATCATCGTCTTGATAGTAGAGCACGGCTTGATAACTTTGCTCAGTATTCGCCGCTTGAATATCCGGCTCGCCACCACAGCTGGCCAGCATGGGAACAAGTGAAAGCAGGCAAAACAAGGAGGTTTTCAAATACTTTATAGCAAACATGATTCTCACCTAATCAAGATTATTAACCAGCAGCTTAAAATGAAATCGGCAAATTTGCGAGCTTTAAGGCTGCCAAAAGTCATGCCATTTCTGGTAAATTTACAGGGAGACACTGAATTAGACTAAATTGCTGTCTACACTCTAATTAAATCACCTGCTCTGTCTGGAGCTCTATATGTTTAAGGCAATTTTTTTTGATTTAAGCGGCGTGCTATATGATGGCAAAAAGGTAATCCCCGGCGCGGTTGAGGCGGTGTTAAAGGCGCAACAGAGCGAGTTAGAAGTCAGGTTTGTCACCAACACGTCCAGAATGAGCCGGACACAAATTCTATCCGGCTTGCAAAACATGGGCTTTGAGCTGTCACCGGAGCAGCTATTTACCGCCCCAGCTGCAGCCAAGGCTCTGGTGCAGATAAACAACTGGCGCCCCTATTGTTTGGTGCATGCCAATATCCACGAAGAATTTAGCGATATTGACCAAAGCGCTCCCAATGCCGTGATCATAGGCGATGCCGCCGATGATTTTTGCTATAAGAATCTCAATCATGCCTTTCAGCTAGTTCATGCCGGCGCTCCCTTGCTCGGCATAGGCGACAACCGCTATTTTAAGCTGGACGGCACACTCAACCTTGATGCCGGCCCCTTTATTCATGCTATCGAGTATGCCGCCTCAACCAAGGCCATCATTATGGGCAAACCATCTGTCGACTTTTTTAACCTGGCGGCCGATTCCGTGGGCGCCGCAAGGAGCGAAATACTTATGGTGGGGGACGATATCTTTGGCGATATTGGCGGCGCAATAAATGCGGGCTTGCAGGCCTGTCTGGTAAAAACAGGCAAGTACCAGGTGGGTGATGAAGGCTTGATTGATAAGGATTTTTTACGCGTAAACTCTATTTGCCAGGCCGTTGACTTTGCCCTGAACTGACTGACGGAAAATCGAAAAAATACCTGCGCGCTAAATAAGAGCCTTCAACAGAAAAAGTAACCAAATTCGACTATAATTAAAGTGTTTCATGAAGAAGCTCAGAAAGGAATTTATTAGCTTCCTTTAAGCTCACTCTCCCATTTTAGTGAGCTTCTTTTTGTCTGTCATATCCTAGTTGTTACCTCATTTACCTCTGCCAGTTGTCATTAATCCAACTGGCTAGACTTATTAAGTTTTTTGCCCGGCAAATTCGAAAATAACAGGTCCGTCATCTATTATTATCAGTGAGGTAGATGGCGTTGTTCGCCCGGTTTCTAGAAGCAACAATGAATAAATTGATACGGGGGCATAAAGATGGAATTTATTACCTGGCAAGATTCAATGAGTGTCGGTATTCCTGTCATAGATAAAGATCACAAGATCATAATGAAGCTGATTAACTTTTCTCACCGGCAGCTTATAGAGCACCATGAAGAGAAAGTGCTGTCCAGTGCCCTCAATGCCCTTATCGACTATACCCTGTACCACTTTTCCCGAGAAGAGCTGGTAATGAAAGCCTGTGATTACCCCAACATTGGCGAACATGAAAAGCTGCATCAGGATCTCACGAATCAGGTTGCAGATATCGCCCATCGCTATCATGAAGACAACTCAAGCATCGAACCGGAAGTTTTCCTCGAATTCCTGAAAAACTGGCTAATTAATCATATCCTCAAGCAAGACATGAAGTTTAAACCTTACTGTCAGAACAATGAGAATCTCGCAACTGTTGTCGCCTCCCTAAGTTCAAACCAGCAAGAAGCTCACACCACCGAGATTGACTCCATTATTCCGCATGAGATAAATTGGTCGGAAATAAGCGTTTTGATTATCAGTGAAAAGCCAAATTTTGCCAATATGCTTACCAGCATCCTGGAGTTGGCCGAAGTTAAAGATATACGGCAGTGCCAGCAAATAAGCGAAGTCAACGAACTGAAGCTAGCAAGCTCACCCGATGTCATTATTTTACAAGAACCCGTCCTTCAGGAAGGCTATTACGGCATAGCAGAACAGATAAATGCTCTGGAAGATACGACAGCCAAAGGTTCTCCAGTACTGTTAATCAGTGCCAACAAGGAAGATAACCTGCCCAGCATAGTAAACCAAACCGGTGCCAAGCATTGTATTAATGAACCCATAGGCATTCAGTCTTTGCTACAGGCAATTAGTCATACATTAGGGTAAGAAAACTCCCCCCTTTAGCCAAAACTGATTGGTTTAGAGGAAATTTCCCATTGTTAAAGAGAGTAAGCCGGGCCTAGGCCCAGCTCACTCCACTAGCTAGTTATAGCTGTCTTCCGGCAAAGTATTTTCATGTAAGTGGTAACGAACATTTTCTAAATTAGCATTGGCTTTCTCAAAATAAATATTGGATAGGTCTATGGCATTTTCCAGAAAGTATTCGGCCTCCTTATAACGGCCTTCCAGCATCAGAAAATAGCCGATATCATTCTGAGCATCCGCTTCCGACATCACCTGTTTTAATGTTTGTAGTGCCCTGTGATACTGGCCGTTGCGAATATAGATCAAACCTAAATTCGACCAGGCCCTTTCAAACTGAGGATCAATATCGATGGCCCTTTTAAAATAGGACGCTGCAACATGCAGGTTTCCCGAAAGGTAATAGGAATAGCCCAGGTTAGACAGTATTAGCGGAGAGTCTTCCCTGGCTGCCAAGGCCAATTGAAAGAGATCTTTTGCCAGGGTATGAGCCCCTTCAAGATCCTTGATAACTCCTAACACCGAATAGGCTTCCACGGGAGAACTATCGTCGAGGGCAATATAAGCCGTGATCTGACCCTGATGTTTCTGCAGTCTTTGCTGATCTAGGGTTATTGCATGTTCCAGTATACGAGTGGCTTTAGCCAGCTTTCTTTGCTCTAGGTGATGAATAGCCAGCTGAGTCAGTGCCGGGATATGATCCGGATTTTTATTAACCACTCCCTGGTAGGCATTTATTGCCAGCTCGCTATTACCTAGGCGGGACTGTAATGCACCGATTTCAAACAATATATCTGCCTTTTTGTCAGAGACCTCCAGCGCTTGCACATAATACAGCAGTGCCTTATCAAGGTTGTTTGCATTCCTGGCTTGCTCCGCCATGGCCATCAGCTCTACTGGCTGAGGTTTTACCGCCTCTTGCTTAACCATATTTGTGCTGGTACAGGCTGCCAGTGACGACAGTATAAGAGTAAAACTAAACAAATATTTTATAGTTTTCATGATTAAAATGCCTTATCCCAAACATTCATTATTTTTAAAACCGCCGGCCCGACAGCCACGATAAAGAAGGAAGGCCAGATACAAAACATCATGGGGAAAATCATTTTGACACTAAGTTTTGCCGCCTTTTCTTCTGCCTGTTGCAGACGTTTATCCCTATACTCATCGGAATAAACCCGTATGGTTTCTGCCACCCCTGTCCCCAACCTCAGACTCTGTACTATCACAGAATTCAGGCCCCTGATATCTTCAAGGCCAGTTCTGTCACTGAACTCTTTCAACGCCTGCTGCATCGATAAGCCATACCTGACCTTACTGCAAACAAGCGCGATCTCATGAGCCAGATAGGGGTGGGCAATCTCCATCTCCCTGCTTACCCGTTGGAAAGACTCCAGTAAGCCCAACCCTGCTTCACAGCAAACTACCAGCAGATCCAGAGCATCCGGAAAGTAACGCCTGAGCTCTCGCATACGGTGGTTGGCAATTTTTTGCAAGATAAGTCCTGGCAAGATGTAAGCCAGGCCAACCACCAAGGCGATCATATAAATGGTCAGTATGGTAGAAGCATCCGGAAACTGATGGACCAAGAGCGAAGATGCCGCTGCTGCCACGATCAGGGAAATCAGCTTAATGGCGTTATAGACCCTCAAGGCATTATGTGAATGAAAGCCCGCATGAATCAGCAATTTTTTGGTTTGTTTATCTCCTGAAAAACTATTGTTGATAAAAGGGATATGTTTCAACTTATCCAGATCATGCTCTAAAGATTTTTCATAGGCCTGAGTCAAATCCTGTTGTTTGGGCCCAGACTCCTGAGTCAACTTATTCAATTGAACTTTAACAGGGGAATAAAGGCCTGAAAACAGGTAGTACAAAGCAATCGCCAGGGTAATGCCGGCAATTGCCGCTATAACATAGATCACCCAAACCACAGTTGCCGGGTCATTAAAGGCACCCGATATTAAACCTTGTATAAAGTCCATCGCTTACACCTCTATTTGAATAAGTTTATTGATCCACCATATCCCCAACAACATGCCTGCGCCTCCCCACTTGAGCAAAGACAGGCCTTCAGGCGATGCCGTCAATGAAGCGACATATCCGGGCGAGGTCAGGTATAGCACGGCAAACAGGATGAAGGGCATTAACACCAAAACCCAGCCCGACAAGCGCCCCTCGGCAGACAGGGTTCTGACTCGCCTTTTAAAGGTAAACCTCTGCCGGATTATCTTTGACAGGTTTTCAATATTTTCCGCCAGGTTGCCACCGGTTTCCTTTTGGATGGCCACTGCGCTGCAAAAGGCCATTGCCGAGGCACTGGGAACGCGCTTAATAAAGTGTAACAAGGCGGTTTTCACATCATTGCCGAAGTTGATACGGTTAAACATAATCTTGAACTCATCCGCCAAAGGGCCATCCATTTCTTCAAACACCAGTTTGATGGCATCACTAAAGGCATAGCCTGCCTGCAAGCCCCTTTTTAGAACATCCAAGGCCTCGGGAAACTGGCCTTCGATGGCTTCCATGCGTTTATCAACACTCTTTTTCAATTTGATGAAAAAGGCAATCATTACCAGACCGCCCGTCATCAATGTAAAAGTAATGTCCTTGCTCGGGATCCAGACCGCTAAAGCCGCAGCAACAGTAACCAGTATTACCAGCAACAAGTACTGGTGCCCCATTACTTTGGAACCGGCCAGTTCAAGTTTATAGGTAAAGTTTGCTATAAAAGGTTGTGACTCCAGCCAGCGGGTGAAAGGCGGTAACTTATCCAGCCGGCTGGTTAACATCAGGTCTTTTTCTTCATGATTGTCACTTTCGGCCATGGAATTCAGGTGCTTTTTCAGCCTCTTGATATTGGCTCTTTGTGGACTATAAACGGAAACCAGAAAGCTTTGTGACAACAGGACAACGGCGCCAAATACCAATAGTAGAAATACAATTTGAGCACTCATGATCTTCTCCTATTAGAAACCTATATTGGCCTCATCAATGCCAAACAAACTGGAGGGCAAAACGATACCCTTGGCTTTCAGTTGCTGATTAAATACCGGGATAACCCCGGTCGCCTCAAAACGTCCCAACACCCGACCGTCATCTCCCCGACCCTTGCGCTTAAAGCGAAAGATTTCTGACATGGTAATCATAGGTCCTTCCATGCCGGTTACTTCCTGGATGCTGACGATTCGCCTACGACCATCTTCCTGGCGCTGGAGCTGAACGACGAGATCGATTGCCGAAGCAATCTGGTTACGAATATTCACTACAGGCATTTCAAAGCCGCCCATGCAGATCATGTTTTCCAGTCTTCCCAGGGCGTCTCGTGGGCTATTGGCATGTAATGTGGTTAACGAGCCTTCATGACCGGTATTCATGGCAGAGAGCATATCGATTGCCTCACCACCGCGCACCTCGCCAATAACGATTCGATCGGGCCGCATCCTGAGGCAGTTCTTCACCAAGTCCCTCTGGGTTACCTCTCCCTTACCTTCCAGGTTAGGAGGCCGGGTTTCCAGTCTGACCGTATGAGGTTGTTGCAACTGCAATTCAGCCGAATCTTCTATGGTAATGATGCGTTCATCATCCGGAATATAGCCGGACAGAATATTTAACAGCGTGGTTTTTCCACTGCCAGTACCTCCGGAAACCAGAACGTTCAACTTACCGACCACGGCAGCCTTGATAAGCTCTCCCATCTCTTCACTCATGGAGTTAAATTCAATCAGCTGTGGTGCCGTCAATTTGTCTACGGTAAAGCGACGAATAGAGAGCACAGGGCCGTCCAGTGCCAGTGGAGGGATAATGGCATTGATACGGCTGCCGTCTTGCAGCCTGGCATCCACCATGGGGGAAGATTCATCTATGCGCCGACCAACCCCTGAGACAATACGGTCGATAATATTGAGCAGGTGTTTATCATCAAAGAACTGCACCGCTACCTTATCCAGCTTGCCATTTCTTTCCACATAGATATTGTCGTACCTGTTCACCAGGATATCGGCAATGTTCTTGTCCTCCAGCAAGGTTTCCAAGGGACCCAGGCCCAATATTTCATCATTAATGAGTTTGATTAATACCTGGCGGACATTGAAGTTAATGGGCCTGTTAAGCTCATTCAGCTGCTGGCAACAAAGCTCGGTGATTTTCTCCCGGGCTACCTCGGGTTCTAAAGTTTCCAGGACGGAGAGGTCAATCAAGTTAACAATTTTGGCAAAGATATCCTGCTTAGTCTGAATATCCTGTTGCGATAAAATGCTAAAAATATCATCCGCATTTCCGTCATTGAATGTCATACCTACCTCCTACTTACCTTTCTTAAACCAGCGACTGAAGAAACCGGTTTCACTCTCTTCAACGGTTACCGGGAACAGCTGGTCAACGATACGGGTAATGTCTCTGTGAATGCTTTTATTGTCAGAGAGCTTTAACAATGGCGAGCCAAGGTCTGTACAGGAACTTGCCAATTGGTAATTGTTATTGACACTAAAGACCGAATTAACCCCCAAGGCTTTTTCGATTTCAGCGAGTGAAATATGACTTGCCTTGGTTGAATAACGATTAACTATGATATGTATGATGTTAGGATCCAAGCCTAGTATAGTGCCCAGTTGTTGCACCAGAGCCTTGGCTTCCCTAAGGCTGACAATGTTTTGCTGCACTACAATCAGCACCTTGTCCGCTCGCTCTAAAATTGGCAAGGTATAATCTTCAAGGCCACGGGACATATCAACCAGAATAAGGTCGTGATTCAGTTTCACTTTCCAGACTAGTTCGCTTAATTTCTCCAAGTTATTATTTCCCTGATACTGAAGCTGAGAGTAAGGTTTACTCGCCAACAGATTGAGGTTCTCCTGACTTGCCATCATGGATTTAATGGCGACATTATCCAGTTGTTCCAACTCATTCAGGGCATCACTGAGGAAGTAGCTTGGGGTTAAGTTAAGTGAATCTGCTAAGGAACCGTAATGGAAATCGGCATCTATCAGGGCAATTTCCTCTTCACTGATATCTGCGATGGTTTCACCCAGGCAGCTGGTGATAAAGCTGGCGCCAGAGCCGGATTTTCCATTCAATATACAGTAAACAGGTGCCACCTTGCTGACGCTGAATACATCTTCTGCTACCTGGCACAAGGAAGCAAACATCTCCTGTTCCAATTCTACCAGGGAGACAATATCCTTAACCTGAAAATGCATGGCAGTACGCACCAGGCCACTGGCCATATTGTCGGCCAACAATATAGTATTGGCCCCCATTTTTGCCAAATGTTCAATATCTGTCTTGGCTTTATTGGTGTCATTTCTAACCGTTAATATGACCACATCGTATTGTTTGGAGCTTTCAGGGATAACCCGGTTAAAGCTTAAGTGCAGGTTAACCACATCGGCCAGATAGGCAGTTAGCCTAGTCTGAATCAGTGTATCATCGCACACCAGCAAGGCATTGAGCGCAAAAGGCAAGGTACGGGTATCCGTTTTTTTGACTTCGGGCTCTAACGACTGATCTTGTGCCAGCGCTACAATATTGCTTTTACCTTTTCTGCTCATATCATCTCCCTTACTCGGCCCACGGCTCATAGGGTTCCCCTGTTCACTATTATTCAATCGGACTCGGCAAGCACTGTGTGTACTTGAACCGAGTCACCCCCAGGCTCTCCCTTGGCAAAGTCGTCGCAAAACTGGGCGAATTAATAGTGAAGGTAAATCCGGGAATAAGTAGTTGGTGTTGGTAATTGATAATTTCTGCCCTGACCAGGCGAATACTGCTGAAGTCAGCTGCCGGCGCCCCATTTAATCGTAAATACTGAATACGCAAGTTAGCGGCATTAAGGTTGGGTACCAGCTGGATATTGTCGAACAAAGCGGCTGTGACCATATCATCAAAAGCCGCGACACCGGCCTGGTTAAAATCACAGACAGTGGCCAACCGGGCTCCGCGCCTGGAAGCTTCGGTTAGTACATTCCAGACAAAGAACAGGCGGCCAATTTCCAGTACGGCAAACAGCACGATAAAAAACAGGGTACCTACGATGGCAAACTCAATAGAGTAAACACCTGACTGCTTATGTTTTCCCGTCCTTCTAGAGAACCGGCTCCTACTCGCCCTTGTCATAACACCCTCACCGTATAGTTACTGATCAGAGGGAAGCTCAATTCCAGATCTGTGCCATAAAAGCGCGGCATGGAAGTAGCAAATATTGGTTGCCACGGATAGCTAACGCTTATGGTGATAAGCTCTCCGTTGATGGTCAGGTTAATGGTACTGGCATCCAGATTTGGTAGACGCGGCGTAGTCGTGCCTATGTCGCCATACTTGACCAGTTTTTCAAAGTTGGACTGGACGACTGTCGGAATCGAGTCAAAAGCATCTGAGCCATAACGGGCATTGCTGCTCAAATAACGCGAGGCATCTCTCACTGTTTGATTGAGCGCGCTATATTGATAGAGCAGACGACCGAATTCGGCGGTGGCCAAAATGGTAATAATAAAAAAGGGCAAAATAATGGTGAACTCGATCGCCGCCAGCCCTTGTTGTATATGCTTGCTCTTGATTCTGTTCATGCCTCCTCCTAAGAATCCGTGCTGTCCGGCGTGTGGTACAACACTATGGTATAGGGGCCAGGCGCATCATCAGCATCACCTGAAGGAGTCCCTTCCGAGACACATTCTTCGATAAACTCGCCAATGACATAGGCTTCCTGGCCAGATTGCTCCACATCTTGGGTCAGGAAGAAACAGCCGGCTCCCAGGTAGTCCAAATTATTGGCGCCATTGGTTTCGCCATCACACTCGCCGACAACTACCGCCAACACTCGGCGCTCATACTCGGCCGGTGGCAAGGCATTGGTACTGGAATTGGTCAAGCCATTGGTAGGAACAGTACAGGCAGCTCCAGCTTCGGTGTTGGCAACATAATCATTATAGCGGTATGCCTTGTCTTCCCAGCCTTCCTCAACATCATTGCCTTCCTCATTTAGTGCGATTTCTTGTCCCTGACACACATTTATGTCCCTGGGGTGATCAATACTGTTAACCGGGCCCTGCCATCGCCCCATGCGGGTATTCAGGCCCTGTATAACAGGTCCTACCGTATTGCCGGGCTCTGTTGGCACAGAGCCATTGCTGGGGCCCGTACTAAAGCAAGCCTGGCCAACCAGGTCCTCACCCGCCATGGCTCGCCGGATATCATCCGCACCTGTATTGGTTCCAAGCCGGATCAGTTGAAAATTTCCCGGCCCGATCGCGGAAGAAGTATTTGAGCCAATTTTCATGACAAACATATCCCCTTTTGGCAGGCCGAAAAAGGAATCCGGAGTTTCCGGCACATTGCTGCCGCAAACCAGCATAGGTACAAGGTTATTGAAACACTCAACTATGGCAGTACTGGGACCAGCAACGGCAGAGGCAGTTAACTGCTTGTTCATATTAAAAATATCGGCCAGAAAATTATCCAGTGCAATTTGCTCCAGCGAGACCTGCACATATCTTGCGGCATTGGTGCCGTCGACAATAAAAGGATCGGGCCGTTGTGAGAAGGTCACGTTTAGCTGGGCCGTCATCTGGTTGCTGCTAATATCAGCGCCAGACAGGTTGATAGCCGTGTTCAGCTCCCTAAAGTCCAAATGAGCCAGATTAAGCTGAAGCATGGTAAGAGCGGCACTTCTGGCTTCGGCATGAGTTGCGCCATCATCCAGCTCTTTTGCCGCATGCAGGGCAGCAGCATCCACCAAATTCTGTAGCCGCCCTTTATTAAGCAATAAATGTCCGCTGTCCAGCGCCATGGCGACCATGGATATCATGACGACAACACTGATCAAGAACAACACCAGCACATTGCCATGCTGCAAGCTTTTACGGCAATTGAGCTGATAATGATTAAACTGGCAGCTATTCATGACTTAAACCTATTTATTCACTGACGATTTCTGTGTCAACAAACGAGCCGATTTCGCTTCATAAGGGCTTTTACGATAAATAGACATCACTTTATTGCCGTAATTACCTTCCAGGGTATTTAAAATACCGTCATTCCGCTCCGGCGCACCCGGGTCCAGAGTTTGCACGGATTTAATATGCTCACTGGATGCAGAAAGCCGGTAGTGCGGCTGACTAACGCAAGCCGTCAATAGTGACGAAGCGATAACTACTAATAATAACTTGTTCATGATTACTCCTTAGGCGACTGCAGTTCATGGCCATATCTTTGCTCCGTGCCGCCTTCATTAACACCGACAGCACTTGGCATATCATCTAACTGGTTGGGGGAATGCCTGCCGCCACTCAAATTTTGCTTGGTCATTTGCCCCAAAAGGTAGAACTCCATATCGGATACCGGGACAAAATTATCTGTTGGCAAGGGCACGCCTTGTTTATTGAATGGGCGAACAAATCTTGGCGTTACCATAATCACAAGCTCAGACTGACCACTGATAAATTCCTGACTTCTAAATAACTGGCCTAAAATCGGCAGGTCACCTAAGCCAGGAACCTTGTCTATGGTTTCCCGCAGGTTGTCACTTAACAAACCGCCTATGGCTATGGTTTGCCCGTCAGCCAGTTCAACCGTGGTTTCAGCCGTTCTTTTCACCAGTGATGGCACCACCAGAGTGGCGGTTGAGCCAAGCGGTGTGATACCGACTGCGTTGGCATTGCTGATCTCACTGACCAGCACCTTGAGATTAAGATTAATTTTGCCCGTGTCGAGAATGCTGGGCACGAAACTGACACCAACACCAAAGTCCCTGTACTCTATGGTTGTGCCGTCACGATTGGGCACAGGCACAGGAAACTCGCCACCGGAAAGGAACTCGGCTTTCTGGCCGCTAAGTGCGGTCAGGTTGGGTTCCGCCAGAACCTTGGCCAGGCCATTTTTCTTGGCCACTTCCAGGGCAAAGTTAAACATCATGTCACCATCAACATAGGAACCGAATATACCTTTATCGATAGCCGGTGCATTACCACTGGTAATGGTATTAAAGAAATTGGTTCCACTCATGGTACCGACATTGCCATCAGAGCCGCTAAAAAGCATCAGCATATTGGCATCAAGCTTCTTGGCAATTTCACTGCTCACTTCAGCGACAGTCACTTCCAGCATCACCTGTTGGCCACCGCCAACACTAAGCATATTCAGCACTTTACTCTTAACCTTGTGAACAGAGGCAGCCTCGGCATAGGCCTGAGCCAGTTCTATTGCGGTATTCATTTTTTCCAGTGAGGAAGACTGGCCGCTGACCACCAACTGCCCCTGTGATGACTGAACGGCAATTTTTTCTTTGGGTAAGAACCTGTGCAACCGTTGACGCAAACTATTGAGATCATGGGTCACTTCCAGGTTAATGACATCAACCAGGGCGTCTTCTTCATCCCAGACCATCATATTGGTAGTGCCCAGCTTTTTGCCGACAATGTAAAGCTCTTTACTGCGCAGAATAAGGATGTCGGCAATATCAGAATTACCCACTGAAACCCTGTGTACAGCGTTATTGACTGTCAGGTTCCTGGATTTAAAAATAGGCACCTTAACCAGTTCATATTTCATCTTGCTTGGGCCACCGGCCTGCACAGAAAAACTCATCAGAAACTGGCTTAAAAGGAACACCAGTAACATCAGCCAGAGATTAAAAAACACAATGCCTGAACGCGTAGCTAAATACATCATTCACCCCCTTAGCCAGGACTCCGTTTTAGTTTCGAACCTGAACGGATTCCTGAGCTACTCCTCGAATAATTTCTATTTTCTGCTTTCTTCTTGTCGGAACTACCGCCACCTGTATGGGTTCAGGCTTAACCGGCTCCGGCTTGACTTCCTCTTTTGGCTCTTCCTTAACCTTAGCTAAAACCACTTCGTTATTATCAACCGGGTTACGTAATGCCAGTTGCAAACTGCCACGACTGCGAGCATTCATCAGGGTTTCAGCCTGTTCCAGGTTCACCTCAACAGTGACCGCTCGTACCAATTGCGGCTTGTTTTCACTCTTGGCGGCCTTTTGATCTATGGCGAGAATTTTGACATTGGCCAAAATCACTTCGGTATGGATTTTGTCTTTTATCTGGAAGGTATTGAGTATGTCGACTCTGTTGCCCGGCAACAGAAAGCCTGCTACTCCTACAACGTCATTGACGCGTATCGATACGGCGCGCATATTTTCTGTTATCAGGCTGGCCAAGGCACTGCCTTCTCCTTTAGTGGCAAGACGCTCATCACGAACAATTTCTCCTCGATAGAGGCGATCTTTGGCGATCTTACCGATAACCCCCTCCAGGGCACTGATAGCGCCATCCGGCACCATAGATGCCGGATACACCTGTAAACTGACATGTTTGGCTTCCAATATGGTGCCGGTCGGAATACCGACATTGGCAACCGCTACGCTTGCCTGATCTTCCGCTAACTGCACCGTGTTGTTATTGAGCCAGTTTTTTGCAATAAACATGGCTCCTAAACCAAATACGGCAGAAAGAGTAATAAATATCATTGTGTTTTTATTCATCTTTAACCCACCATTTAAAGTTGCTCAATCAACTAACAAAGTACTGCTTCCAGGCAAAGTCTATTAATACTTGACTGACCACAGCTTGTGACTGACTGTAATTAATTTGATCACTGACGATACTCAGCAGATCTCTCGGATAACAAGGTAAAAAAGGCTTCTGTGCCACGTAATGGCGCTGTTCCACCAGATACTCAAACACGGCTTCTTCGCAGCCAAGTTTGTATTCCTGACAACATCTAAACCACAGCTGTCTATAGACCTCTAGCGTTAAGGGCTCAAACTCTATCTTGTAACCAAGACGCCTGAGGAAGGCATCATCAACCAATTCACTAGGGTTGAGGTTGGTTGAAAACAGCAATAGGAGTTCAAAGGGAATTTCAAAATGCACGCCATTGCTCAAGGTGAGAAAATCTCTTCTTTCTTCCAGGGGAATAATCCAGCGATTAAATAGCTGTGCCGGCGTTATTTTTTGACGCCCTAGATCATCCAGCAGCAAGATGCCGTTATTGGCCTTTAACTGTAGTGGCGCCTTATAGGTCTTGTTCAGGGGATCAAAATTCACTTCCAGCATTTCTTCCGTCAGTTCACCACCGGTAATGATCAGGGGTCGCTGGCACAGTTGCCAGCGGGGATCGTAGCCGGTTTCAAGTGCCACCAGTTCAGGGGAAAGCGTATCCTGGGCCTCTTCTTTTTCACTGATATGGTGCACCTGAGGATCATAAACCTGAATAATCTGATTATTGATCTCAATGGCAAAAGGAATATAAACATCATCGCCAAAGATAAGGTTCAAGTGGCGGCACAAATAACTCTTACCCACACCGGGTAAGCCATAAATAAGGATAGGCTTAACGGAATTCAGTGCCGGCCCAATACTATCGATAAGTCGCTGTGAGAAAAGCAGCTTGCTAAAGCGCTCTAGCAACAAGCTGGTGGTCACCTTTATGCCTCTACTGGATTGCTGAGTACACATTTGGCAATACAAGGCCAGAGGTATGGGGGCTTTGCCTACATAGCCGCTAATGGCAAAGGCATTTTCCGCCTCACTAATTCCCAGGGCACTCAAGCTATAGCGCATTTGACCGGCGACACCACTTGGCCTGTTTTCTACCCAGGCCAGCTGCTTCGCCTTGGCAAGCAGTGACTGAATTATGCCGCCGGAAAGGGCCATCAGCTTGGCCAACAGCTTCACGGTAGCAACATGTTCGGTACGTAAGTGTTTAAGTAAAAGCTGTAATAATAGGGCTTCTGATAAACCTGTTTCAGCCACGGTTGACGGACGTTTGATTGGAGAAGGGCTATTCTGCGGACACTCACTTTCGGTACTCGAGTTTTGTTCCAGTGACAAATAGTCTTTAAACTCTTTTGCTTGTCCGGCTGAAGGGTAATCCTCGCCTATGCGACTTGCCCCTTGTGGACCCATTGAAGATTCCATAGTAACCAACCGTAGTAATTAGTTGCTGATGTTAACCACCCAGCGGACTAATAAATAAATAGACAAAAACAGGTTTGAGCTCTGAATTAAAGTAGCAGGCACAAAGCCAGCCGAGAACTAATGCAGGAGCGTAAGGAACACGCAATGCAGCGGCCTCTCCTGTTTCCGGTTTAAAATAATGACGTATATACAGGCATTGATAATAACGAACCAAAGTATTCTTAATGCCGGACCAGCCGACATGGTAAGCCGCGATAAGCAAGCTGGTGATACCACCAAACATAATGCCGTAGGCCAAAGACCAGCCCAGAAGCATGGGGCCGGATAAGGCGCCGACGGCCATCATCAGTTTAACGTCGCCCGCTCCTAATATGCGAAAATAATAAACAGGGAGTAATAGCAAAAAGGCCAAACCTGCACCTAACAAAGCATCAAGCAGCCCTTGCCATTGACCAAAGTAACTTTGAATAATCAGGCCTGATAGCAAGGCTACCAGGCACAGACTATTGGCAATTCGATGACACCTTAAATCCGTGTAAAGGGCACTGGCAAAAACAATAAAGGTTACCGAAAATATCGTTAGTTTTTCTATCCCCAGGATGTCAATCACGGCTAGTTACTCCCCGTCCACTTTAGGTGCAAGTACCGTCGTTATTAGCATCAACAACATCGCAAATGTCATCGATGGTGTTTTCAACTTCGGTTCCCAACTGAGTGAACGCGGTTACTAAGCCTGTTACTATCAGTGCACCAGCAACGGCATACTCCACAGCGGTTAAACCAGTTTCATCTTCAATAAACTCCCGTATAAAGGACTTAAATTTATTCATGATGATTTCTCCATCCAGTATTTCTTTGTTTATTGGCAGACCGCTTACAAAGCCATTTGTAAGGGATAAATCGGCGGGCCGTGCTGTCCATAACCTGATATTCGATTGCATCTCATATCAATTTAAAAACTAGGAGGGATTAGAAATATTCGCTAACACCAGATTGCTAACTGTTGCACGAAATTGCGATGACATTAGAAAAACGTCAAAAACACAGATAAACACCCATGCTAAGTCATTGTTTTAGTTGACTATGTATCTAGCTTCATTAATTTGGGAATTTTTTTGATTAACTCAGGTGCTATTTTTTAAGAAATTGGCGAGCAAAAAGACGGTCAGATCTTGACCTAAATGTCACTATTAATGGTACTAATACGCACCTATCCTAGCATAGGAGGAGCTGGCAGGAGGCGCCTTATCATCGAGTTGATAGATGTCGTTCCGCCAGTTAACTTCGCCACTTTCATTCACCCAGGCACTTTGGTAAGTGACAAAAACAGGGACAGTAGTCGTTAGTTTTATGTGACGGGTTTGCACCTTCGAAACTGACAATAAGTGCTGTTCATCCGTATTTTGCCCCTTCAGGATGTGCCTGGCCAAAAGCGCGGGTTTTTGGAGCCTAATACAGCCATGACTCAAGGCCCGGTAAGGTTTTCTAAACAACGACTTTACCGGCGTGTCATGCAGGTACACCGAATGGTAGTTCTTAATATTAAATCTGTATTTTCCCAGCGCATTGTCTTTTCCCGGAAATTGCACCAAACGGTACTCCCTTAGCATGCCGCTTACCGAGGCTATACTGTCATCTATCTCTCTCACTTCTCCTTTATTCACGGAGCCTTTAACCAGCTTAAAGTTTTGCCGGCGCAGGCTTGACGGATCGGCCCTGTATTGAGGCAAGAGCTCGTTATGGATAATATTTCTCGTCGGTTTCCAACTGGGGTTTAGCGTGACCCTGTCAATTTCGGTTACCATAACGGGGGTCGGGTTATGTGCCTGACCGACAATTACCCGCATATCCAGCGTATTAACGCCTTGCTCAACAAAATTCAACTGGAATGCCGGTATATTGACCAAGACATAACGCTCTGGAGGAATACTGGGTAGAGATAACCAGCGCCATAAATTATGCTGTAAAACGGCCAGGCGCTCGCTTGGAGCCTTATTGAGCGCGGCTCTCGTACTATTATCCAGGCTACCTGTCGGCTCCAAACCGTGCCTTTGCTGGAACCTTTTTATGGCATTCTCCACTTCAATATCAAAAATACGCCAGCGAATGTCATTTATATTAGCCCGTTTGAGGTCACCCAGTCGAAACAGCATGTCCTTAAGTATTCCGATCTGTTTGTGTCCTTGGCCAAGTTTAGGTGTAAAGCTTTTATCCAATACTGGCCAGGCAGTTTTCGACTTTTGCCTGAAGCGGACAATTGCCTTGCGCAGCTGCACTACCTGCTCAAACTGAGGCAGCAATGAGTCAATATAATTAGCCAGTTCATGATTGCCAGCGGCCACCATAATGTCCTTTATAGGATCTTCCTTCGGCGTTATCTGATAGCCGTCAAACAATATTGCAATCCGGTAAAGTTGTTGGGTCAGGACTTGATCTGTGACTTCTCTATTTTCCCGTTCGTCCGGACTAAGTTCGGCCAGCTCTCTAAAACCAAGATCCGCCAATAAACTTAACAAGGATATTCCGGAAAGGTTGAGCTTATTCTCATGAAACCAGATGGGCTGCCCCTGATTGACACGTCTTAATTCTGCATAATCAAGTACCTGGTTCTGGTCTGGCAAACTTAAGCCGGGCTTATCAGCCAAAGCCGTAAATTGATAGCAAATAAGTATTAGACAAAGATACCGTAACAAATTTCGCATACAGGTTAACCCCAGGTGTTGGCTCAGTTTGCCAATTTTTTCAATTCTTCCTGTTGAACGGGTAATAATTCCATTCTTAATTTCTGATAACGTTTATATAAACAACTTAACTTCACTTCGTCGCTAGATTTCATATAGGCCGTCGGGGTGATCCCTATATGATCCTTAAAGTTGCGGCAAAAATGCGATGGATTGGAAAAACCCAGCTGAAACGCAATGGACGTAATATTCGCTTTATCCTGTATTAACAAATATTCACTCTCTTCAAGTCGCCTGCATAGCACATATTGGCTATAGCCGATACCGCATAAGTCTTTAAACATATGGCTAATCCGGCTCGGACTTAAATGCAGATTTGAAGAAAGGTTTTCCAGAGAGGGACCATCAACAAAATGATCTTCAATCAACTCAAATAAACTGGCAAGCGGGTGGCTTATCGCCTGCTCGGGCTCAGGCATAAATCCCCCAGGACTGAATTCGGATTCATAACATTCAATATTGGTCAAGATGCCAATATCACGTGACAAGCTGAGCATATTGCTTTTGGTACATGGCATAACAAAGACATCTTTAAAGCCCAGGCGTAACGCCAGATATAATAGGGCGATAGAGACATGGTCGGTAAACAGGTAACTGGTTAGTTCTGGGAAACGCTCTCGAATCGAGGTTAAATTGGCAATGTGAACTTCAGAAAGGTTATCCATTACATAACCTAAGGCGCCGAGGGAGCCATTCATTCGTTCTAGCATGTCGGGAGAAGACACAACCTTAGTAGCAACCAGTGGGCACAGTACATTGGCAACACTGTTAACACTATTAGAACCGTAACCAATCAGGCCAAACTGTTCTTTAATCAAGGTAGTGCCCATAAATACTCCGTTACCGTGTAACACGAACGATTGGACTTAATCGGTGACTTTTACCCCAAACAAATACTCATAGGCAACAAGCACTAATTAACCACTTGAATTTATTAACCTAGCTTCAATGCATATGTTACGCCACTGATGATAACAAACTAAAAAGGCACTAGTTTATGTCAGTTGTAAAAACTCAATTTTCAACGAGTGTAAAAATGTTTGACAGCAAAATGACGTTGTTATCCATAACACCATTTTTCTTTATTCAAGTTTCAAGTATAGAAAACAGGCTCCGGATAACAAGCTACGGCTATAAGCAGCCTAGCTAACTTGTTCCTAGTTATTGATATTCAAAGGCTAATATATTTTTTCTTGAACTCTTATTTAAAGGACCTTTGTAGGCTAAAATTAAGAGAGTATTTTTATGGAGTATTCAAAATGCAGTCACATACTCACGTCTTGCTTTTCTTACTAACCGGCCTTTTCATTTCCTCCTGTGGTGGCGGTGATAAAAGCAGCGAACAATCCCCCATTATTCCGGAAGTGACCCATGCCCTGGTATCATTTTCCGTATCCGATGCCCCTGTTGATAGCGTCTCTTCTGTCAACGTCACCTTTGACTCTCTCACGTTAAAATCTGGCGACGATAGTTCCGACATTGACGTTCCAATACTCGATGATGATGATAACCCAACGACTATCACGGTTGATTTAATGATGTTTCAAGATGGCGAAACCAAGCTTATTATTGAAAATACCTTGTTGCCTATCGGAGAATATTCCAACCTGATTATAAATACTTCCGGCTGCCCACAAAACCAGAATGGCAGTACTGAATTTTGCTGGGTAGAAGACAGCCAAGGCATTAAGCCGCTAAAAACGCCTAGCAACAAACTCAAGCTCGGTCCGTTAACCATTAGCGATGAAACAGAACAGTCATTCACCATTGAGTTTAACCTGCGCTCTTCTTTAGTGATGACGGCAAACGGCGCTTCCTATAACCTGAAACCTCATGGTGTGCGCGTGGTTGACACCGAAAATGTCGGTTCATTGACCGGAAGCATTGATGTTAACTTACTTAATGCAGGCGAAGGTTGTGAAACAGCCTTTGACGAAGAAACCGATCATGGCAAGATTGTTTACCTCTACAACAATGATGATGTCGATGAAAATGATCTGGCAGATGTATTTGATCCCGAGGAAGCAGAGAACGAAATTCCCGATAACCTGGCTGCACCATTTGCATCTGAATCCATAAGCTTCGATGAAGACAGTTCAAGCTATCAATATGGTTTTCATCATCTCCCCGCAGGAAGTTACTTGGTCGCTTTCTCCTGCTCTGCGGTCGGAGACGATCCCGATGAATTTGACGGACTAAGCATTCCAAATCCGGAGTCTCAGTCTCACCTTGTCGAGATTGTCGCTGGCGCAAACACGGAACAAGACTTTGAAGAATAAATAATAGAATTATTGAGGGGCAGAAAATCAAAACTGCCCCTAACACAGCTATAAATTATTAAATATATCTAGGCCCTGACTTTGTGTTAGGTACGAACCTTAATACTTGGCTGGGTATTAATGCCCCCATCTTCATCTATAGTAACAGGAGCACCATTGAGCAACATGACGATTAACTTTTCCCCATTAACAGAACGCACGAAACTCAATTCATAGCCATAGTTAAATAATGAATTTACCGCAGCTTTTTGGGTAACATTTAACTGTGCCCACATTACATGGTGGCTAGGTTTGCCATGGCGACGTTCCAAATTAACGGGAGCATTTTCAGTCATAAAATCACCCTTTTTTGTCTGCATTAATACAAGCTCAACCTGAACCAGTATAGTACATATCCATTGCTTGCTCATACAAAGGTTAGGGCAATTGATTTCTTAAATCCATCGAAAACAGCTAGTATTTATTTAGAAATAAATAGTTTAGGACTTTAAACACAGCCATGTCACATTATTTGCTTACCCTGCTACTCGGGCCTCTCTTATTACTGCAAGGAAGAACTGTTCGGATAAATACTCCTACGCTTCCTGAGCCTCCAGGGGACAGGCAAGGTGTAAAAGGTAAGGGACCCAAACTCAGCATACTCATAATCGGAGATTCAGCGGCAGCAGGCGTAGGTGCCAACCACCAAGACGAAGCATTATTGGGACAGCTCATTGCACAATTATCTTCCAATTATTGCGTAAAATGGAAATTAACGGCAGTCACAGGAGCAACAACCCAGTCCATCAATCAGGCTCTAGCTTCCCAAGAAAGGGAAATCTATGACGTAGTTGTCACTTCCCTTGGGGTAAACGATGTCACCGGAAATATTTCTCCCCAGAGGTGGCAAAAACAACAAGCCATTTTCAGAAAGGCAATCGTGCAAAAGTACAGCCCAAGCCTGGTTATTGTTTCAGGGCTGCCGCCCATGGGCGCCTTTCCTGCCTTACCCAATCCACTACGTTGGTACCTCGGCAGAAGAGCCAAGCTGTTTAACCGCATTCTTAGGCAAGAGCTTAGTAACACCGAGAATATCAAACTGATTATTAAGGAGGGTATACCTGACAGTAAAGGAATGGCATCTGATGGCTTTCATCCCGGACCGCCTTTTTATCGTGAGTGGGCACGAAGCATCAGCGGAATAATCAAGGAATCCCAAGTCCCATAGCTATGGCATGGCCAATAGCTAATAACATATTGACCCCAGCCATAGAATGCCGGGGAAAAGTTTAAACTGATTAACGCCTAAGGTTTATAGATGCCCATGGTAATCTTCAGCCGTTTAAAGGGGGCGATTTTATCCAGTACATCGACCACTTTCTGGTACTTGGTTTCTTCGTGGGGCCGAAACAGAATATCCTCTGTCGGGTTATTAGCAATAAAAAACTCAATTCTGGCCTCCAGCCTGATAATATCCACCGCTTTACCGTTAAAGTAAACTATATCATTCTGATCTATATCTATCACTATGGTGGTAGGCTTGCTGTCAGATACCTTATTCGCCACTGACTTTTTCACCAAGAAACCACTGTCTTTGACAAAGGAGGTGGTGACAATAAAAAAGATCAGCATAATAAAGATAATATCCAGCAAAGACGTCATATCTACCGTGGCATCTTTTTCCGGCTCAAATGGCTTTTTCCTTCGTCGCATACACTTTGACTGAATATCTCTACCAGCTGACACAATGACAGCTAAGATCCTATTAAGTGTAGAACATTAGCAAGATTATTTTTTACGATAAGGCAATGAATTCTATGGCCTTATGCCAAATGGATATCTAGCTTGCCGCTTGCGGCCGGGCTCAATAAAAGAGCGGGAAACACTTAAAACAAAAACCTGACAAAACAATAACTTATAGCATTTAAGGTTTGTCCAGATACTGAATAAGCTCAAAACGCAGCAAGCCGGTTTTATTTTCTTTTTCTATCGGCAGTCTAAATTTTTTCTTGGCCAACAGGAAGCGCCTGACTTCATCCTTAAGCATCACATCGATCACATAGGCGTCACTTGATTCTTCCACCCAAGACCAGGCCAGGTTTTGCTTGCGATATGCCAGATACTCTTGCTCTTCAAGCGCTCTGATCTTAACTGATATCTGCCGCTTGTCCTTTTCTAACGGCGCCGCCACTTGCCTATCAGAGACGGCCGCCAGTTCTGCGGTTAACAGATCCTGAGAGCCGTCAATTTTCACTCTTGCCAAGGTTTTCTTCTCCTTGGCCGCGGGGGTTAATGAGGCTTGAGGGGCCAGCGCTCTTTGCCTTGCGACCATTTGCTGGCTGATTTGACCAGCACTTTCGGGTCGGCGTACCACGGCTTGCGGAGCAGCCTGCTGTTCCATAACAAATTGTTCGGCTGCTTGTTGGGATTCCTTTTTAACAGTTGCATCTATGCCGGGCTGAGAAGTCATCTCGTTTATCACTGGTGGCTCGCCCTGCTTAAGCACTAATGATACCACCAGGATCAATGAAGCCGCCGAGGCAATGGGCTTAAACCAGGTAAAGGCGGGCTTTTTGGCCTTGGCCTTTACCACCAGCTTAGGTTTGGCGCCAACCGCCTTATGTGCCGCGGCCAAAATTTTATTGTCCAGCTCAACACTGGGCTCTTCAAGCGAGGAATCCGGTGATGGCGCTTGAGACAAGTCATCATAAAGCGCATCAATAAAGGCTTCATCCTGCTCTAAGGATTTGTCATCAGTTTTATTCGACATAAGCTCCCAACCCCGTGCGTATTTTTTTCAAGGCATAACGCCAACAACTCTTCACTTTTTCCTTGTGCTGATAGGTAATAGTGGCAATTTGCTCAATACTAAAGCCGGCCTCCTGTTTCAATAAAAAAACTTCTCTTTGCTCGAACGGCAACCGGGCAATTTGCTGTATCAGTGCCTGCTGTAACAGCTGATTTTTCACTCTATCCTCACCCCAGGCATTGCTGGTTTGTACCTGTTCCACCTCGGCTGCCAGCGGCTGTTCCAACTGGGTGCTTTTCTTGGATGAATAATCCATTAACAGGCGACGGGCGATGGTAAACAGAAAGGTTCTGAAAAGTGCATTTGCCTGATAGCCCTGACGAGCCTTGATCACTTTTAGCCAGGTATCATGACAAAGCTCTTCTGCTACCGCCGTCGAAAGATTGTGTCGGATAAAATATCGATACACCATCACCTTGTGCCTCTGGTAAAGTCGGTCAAACGCCCGGGCGTCTCCCTTGCCATAGGCCAGCATCAGGCTCTCATCACTTTCCTGTTGAGCTATATCTTGTCTTGCCTGTAGGTCCAACCGACTCATTTAAACTGTCCAATTATTTCGACTTAGCCAAGGCATCCCGGTCCTGTGCCACTTTAGCCTGTTTTTGTACCGGACTCAGTGCCGATGCCAGCTTCGCCAGCTGGATAAACTCACCCTTATAGCCCAGTTTATCCCTTCCTTTTGCCACCTGCGCCAGCTCAATCACATCGTCTAAATCCATTGTAGAAAGGTTTTTACCTCCTCGCAATAACTGGCCAAAGCCGGCAACGGCAGCCGAGAAGCGAAAGCTTTCGCTGGTATCTGCAATTGCTTTTTTCACTTGCGAAAGCTTGATGGCCTGGGTAAGCAACTGGCTGTTATCCTGCTCCGCTTGCTTAAACCTTAGCTTCAGGTAAGCCAGCTCCCCCTGCTTGGCTTGAGTTTGCTCTTTTAGCGATTCTTTTTGATAACGTAAAGGGTCAATGCCTTGGTTCTTGGCATCGGTAAGGCTGATTTCATAGATGGCCGTTACCCTGTGCCCTGCACCAATTTCACCGGCATCTATCTTGTCATTATTAAAATCTTCACGGTTCAATGCCCGGGTTTCATAGCCCACCAGGCGATACTCTCGCACCAGTGCGGGATTAAACTCCACTTGGATCTTGACGTCTTTGGCAATGGTCAGCAAGGTCGCGGAAATGTCCTCCACCAGGACCTTGCGCGCTTCATTAAGGGTATCGATATAATAGGCATTGCCATTGCCGTTTTGCGCCAGCTCCTGCATCAGGGCATCGTTATAGTTGCCAGTGCCAAAGCCCAGCACGCTCAGAGAAACACCCGATTGACGATAGCTTTCTATCATGTTTTTCAGCGCTTGCTGGTTAACCGTACCCAGGTTAAAGTCACCATCGGTTGCCAGAATAACCCGGTTAATGCCTGACTTGATAAAGGATTTTTCGGCCAGGCGATACGCAGCTGCTATGCCCGCCCCGCCGTTGGTTGAGCCTCCGGCCGATAATCGCTGCAGGGCATCGGTGATGGCATAATGGTCATTACCGGCCGTGGGTTCCAGTACGGTACCGGCGGCACCGGCATAAACCACGATGGCGACGCTGTCTTTTTTATTTAGCTGACGGGTGAGCATTTTTAACGAATTCTTTAACAGGCCTAACTTGTTGGCGCTCCTCATTGAACCGGATACATCAATCAAAAACACCAGGTTCGCTGCCGGGCGATCAGAGCCAGACAGTTGCTTTCCCTGGATGCCGATATGCAACAGATGCTTATCACTATTAAACGGGCTTGGTCCTACTTCCGTCATTACCGAGAAAGGCAGTGTCTCGGGCTGTGGATAGTCATAAGAGAAATAGTTGATCAGTTCCTCAACCCTTACCGCATCATGCCTCGGCAATTTCCCCTGGTTCAGTATCCGCCTGACATTGGCATAGGATGCGGTATCAACGTCGATGGAAAAAGTAGAAACCGGCACTTCGCTCGCCAGCTTAATACCATTTTCTTTAATGACACTGTAATTCTCTCTATCTGGCATGGGTTGTGGTGGCATATGCCTTTGCGCAGCAAACTGGCTGGCAGAAGCCAAGGCCGGTGACACTCGCAGCTGCTCCTGCACCTGATTAAGGCTATCATGGCGAACCCGCTTACTCTGTGCCTTTACTGTTTTACCCTGAGCTAATTCCGCCTTTATTACCTCTTGTTCAATTCGATTTTGCTTACCGGTCAGGTCTTCTTGCTGGGCGACTGCTTGCTCTTTAGCTGCTTGTTTATCCGACACCTTGGCTTCCTGGGCACAGGCAAGCAAGAACAGGCAGCCTGACAGGCTTAAAACGCTAATTAATTTATTCATCATATATCCTCCGTCTTTACCTGCTATAAACGGTCACGATGCCAAAAGGGGTTAAATAAATGAATAAAAGCGAGGGAATAATTGGCAGCTGGTTGCTAATACCAAGTGAATTAAATAATTGATCACTTAGCGAGAATTAAAAGGCTTAGAGGCAAGGCATTGATTGCAGGTAATGGTTATTCAGGACAATTGCTCCTGCATTGTCTAATTACCTACATCCATGTAGGGTCCTTATCAAAATCAAAACGTAAGCTTATAAGCCTTTTAAACTCGCCCTTGGGAGCTCATTAGCGCACTGATAACTTCACCAAATAAATAAAACATAGAATAACTATGCTTGACTCATTTGGTTTGTTCTAAGCGCGCTAATGAAGCTCTAAGTTGGTCAATTATTTATTTCAATTGGTATAACATATAGATATCACACAGAAAACAAAGGCAAGCACGGCTGAAGAAGCAGTGAGTCGTTGGCAAAACGCCTTTAGCCAGCTAAAAGAGAGCGGTCAATTAAGGGAAATCGCGCAGAAATGGCAGCAAAAGCTTGCCACAGAGTTGCAGGTGGCAAGCAAGGTGGAAAACCATATCCTGGTGTTATAGTCGGCTATCTCGTCCCGTTAGATAAACAGGCACGTTAAGGTTGGCAGTGATTGTCCACACCACTAATTTCATCGGCACAGCATTCTTCCTGCAGGAAGTCCAGGACATCTTTTAGTCTGTCATACTCGGCCACACAATATAAAATTCGCCCTTCCCTGCGCTGCTTGATGAGTCCGGCAGAGGCCAGGCTAGAAATATGATGTGACAGGGTTGAGCCTGGTATCTTTAATTCATCCTGAACAACCCCAACCGGGATGCCCTGAGCACCTGATTTGACCAGGCGCTTAAATATGGCCAAGCGTGTTGTGTGACCCAGTTCCTTAAATGCCTTGGCAATAATTTCAATATTCATAGCGTATTAGTTTAGCGATAAAAGTAATTCGATATTACCGGAAGCATCCGGTTAACTCCAGTATCATGCGCTTTTTCTTTGCTGCAAGGCATAGATGTCCCTTTGCTTAACATACTGGACAAAGGGGACCGGCTGGTCGATAAAATAGCCCTGCACATAGTTAACGCCAATTTCCCTGAGTATTTCCTCCGTGGCCAGATCACTGACAAACTCGGCTATGGTTTGCTTGCCCAATGACCTGGCTATGTCGTTGATGGATTGCACAATCGCCTTGTCCGTGGCCTCACTGCACAGGTTTTTGACAAAGCTGCCGTCAATCTTTATGTAATCGACCGGCAGGTGTTTCAAATAGGAGAAGGAACACATACCGGCACCGAAGTCATCAAGCGCAAACTTGCAGCCAAAGTTACGCAATTTTTCGATAAAATGACCGGCATTGCTTAACTTGGTCACCGCCTCCGTTTCCGTGATCTCAAAGCAGATTTTTTCCGGCGGTATACGTTTGGCAGTCAGGGTTTCGATAATGCACTCGGCAAATGATTCTTCGACTATGCTGGCACCGGACAGATTAATGGAGCATTTGCCTGTTTGTGCCAACAAATTGGGGGAGCTGCTCAGGAGCTCAACCGCTTCCTTAAATACCCAGCGGTCAATGTCATGCATTAAGTCAAAACGCTCTGCGGCGGGAATAAACAAGGCAGGACTGACCAGCTCACCCTTGTCATCCAGCATACGCAGGAGAATTTCATAGCATAGTTCCGATTGCGGGGTGTGAGTCAAAGGCTTAATGGTTTGGCAGAATAGCCTGAACCTGTTTTGCTCCAGGGCATTTTGAATGCGATTGGCCCAGTCTATCCGGGATTTATGATAGTTAAGTTCCTCATCATCTTCGCTATAGACATTGACCCGGTTCCGCCCGGCATCTTTGGCCACATAACAGGCGACATCGGCCGATTTCATTACTTCATCATGGCTGATCCCCGGGTTTATCGGCGCTATCCCTATGCTGGCACTGACCTTGAATAGCTTGTCTTCCCAAACAAAACGAAAATCACTGATTTGCTTTAACAGGTTTTCGGCACGGGCCTTGGCTTCCTGGATATCGCAGTTCACAAAGATAACGCCGAACTCATCCCCGCCCAGGCGCGCCACTATATGTCGCTGGCTAATGGTGTTAAGGATCATGGCGCCAAGCTGGTTAAGCAGTTCATCTCCCGCCATATGGCCCGAGGTATCATTGACAATTTTAAACTGATCCAGATCGACATAGCAGAGGCTTGCCTTTTTTCCCTGATCTGTCACTGCCGCAATAATATCGTTAAGCAAGGTATCGAAGGCATACCTGTTGTTCAGCCCGGTCAGTGCATCATGATTTGCCTGGTAATACACCTCATCGGCCAATGCCTTTTCCTTGGTGATATCCTTGGCAATGCCCTCAATCGCCACCAGCTTGCCCTGCTCAATCACGGGTGCGTCCGTTAATTCCAGTAGCTTGACCTGGTTATTGCCATGGCTGAATTCCAGCCTGTAGGTCGTTGACTTTTCGCCCTGGGCCAGGGCATTAAGGCTATTGAGCCTGGCCTGGTTTGTGTCGCCATCGCTAAGGTATTTATCAATATCGGCCAAAAACTCTTCCTGGCTGACGCCAAGAATATCCTTGACCGAGGCACTGACATAGTCAAACCTGCCGCTGGCATCGAGGGAATACAAAAAGTGCCCGGACAGGTCCTCCACCAGGCGGCGATACTTTTCTTCGCGTTTCTTTAAATTCAGCTCTGCCAGCTTCCTTGGGCTAATATCTCGCACTGTCACGGCAATATCATTGCCGGCACTGACAATTTGCATCTTGATATAGGCAATGCCATTAAAGCTCGGGCTTATTTGGTAGGCACGGTTAAAGATCTGCCCCTGGGTCACTTGCTTGGGCGCCTGCTGCAAGTCCTGGCAAGTATCAAGCTGCAAACGACGAATAAAATCCAGAAACGTCATGCCCTCATCTTTATTGGTAGCGATTTGAAGCATGCCTTCCGCAACCCGGTTAATATCGCTCAGGTAGTATTTACCGCCCTGTTTTCGAAAAATCAGCAGGCCATCCAGGGAATTTTTTGTTGCCGCCACAAAACGGCGCTGCGAGACGGACGCCTTGATGCTTTTCAAAACCAGCAATCGCAAGACGAGAATAAAGGCCAGGATAAACAGCGCGCTGGCCAGGGTATAGGCATGACGATCGAATATCGGCGCCCGGGTGCCCAAGGTTAGGACAAAGCTCTTTTCACCAAAGCTTAGCTCGCGTGAGTAATGCACGCCTCCTGCGTTGGTACCATCCTGAATAAGCAGCTCATTGCTGTCATAGAGGCTGATAAACATATCGCTGTGTTCATAGTCCCCCAGCATAAAGTAAAAGGCCAGTTTGAAATCTATGACGCACACCAGCCAGCCGGTCAGTTGGCCATTGCTAAATTGCGGCTTTACTATTGCCAGGGCCTTTACGCCAGAGGCCAAGGTAAAAATTGGCGAGACATAGACGCGCTCATCCAGATAGGAGGTTAACGACAAGGGATTGAGATCCTGTGCTTGCTGGGCCGACAGGGGGGCTCGCCACCTGGTGTCTCCGGCCTTGTCCTGATACCAGATGCTCTCGATGCCGGGTAGGATATAGAGGATATCCAGGCTGCTATGGGTAAACCACTGCTGCAGATTGGGGTGTGCGTCCGGCCAATTTTGCGATATTAGCTCCAGGGCCCGGGTGCGACTGGCATAAAAAATATCCAAGCGGGAAGCTATCTGCTCCGAGATAATGGCTAACTTGGTTTCGTCCCTTTCCTTGGAATGCAAAAACTGCACATCAATATAATACTTGGCCCCAACAAACATCAAAACAGCCAACACCACACTGGCAACATTCAGGTTCTTATTGGTCAAGTAATGATTCAAGAGCGCTACCTAATACGAATTAACCTTGATAATAGATGCCCGATTCTATGGCTGATTTATTACAGAACTATGACATAGAAAAGCTTAAGCCTAAAAAGCGCTTGCGCTATCCCGGGAGATAATAACAACTAAATACATTGCACCTGATTGCGCCCCTGCTCCTTCGCTTTATACAGGGCCTTGTCTGACTGCTTAAGGATCTGATCTATGGACTCGTTATTGGTCACGGATGAGACACCGGCACTCATGGTCAGTTGAAATGCCTTGCCTTGGTAAACAAAGGTTTGCTCCGCGACCTCTTTTCGTATCCGCTCCGCCAGTTGCATGGCGTCATCCTTGTTTTTCTCCAGACAGACGATGACAAACTCCTCGCCGCCGATGCGGGCCGCGGTATCAGACGCCCTGACATTTTTATTGAGAATATCGGCCACCGACTTTAACGCCAGATCACCGGCATCATGGCCGAAACTGTCGTTAATTTTCTTAAACCAGTCGATATCAATATAAATAAGCGACAAGGCAAGGTTGTTGCGATTAGCGACGGAAAGATCCCTGTGAATGGCCTCCATAAAGCTGCGCCTGTTTGCCAGCCCCGTCAAGGCATCGGTTCTGGCATCATGCTCTGCCTGCTTGATGGCCCGGTCCAGCTGGCAGGTTCGCTCTTTCACCATGATCTTCAAGCGGTAGTTGTAAAATGACAGAAAGCCGCCAATGGCCAGCACCAAGACAACCACAACCAACTCCAGATTGTCTTTAAACACCTCCATTGGACTCCTGTTGGTATAGGTGTCAAATAAGAAGCCCTTAACCTCTATGTTGCCGACATCCAGATCGCCGGTTTGCTGAAGAACACGCACTATTTCCTGCCAGCGCTGCTCATTCATATAGCCGATAGGCACGATATCCGAGTAAATTAGTCTGATCAGTTCGTTAGCCTCATAATAAAGCTGCTGGCGCGTCTTGTTTTGAGTATCGTACTTGGCCTTGATAAGCTCGATGGTTTCTTCCACATGCTCAATGGCATAACGCCAGCCCTTTATGGTAGCGGCGCGAAAGCCCTTCACCTGATTTATATCCTGTTTTATTTTCCTTTCCGTGGTCAATAAAATATCGCCATAAAAATCAATCCCATAATCGCGAGGTGAGAACTTATGGTAAGGGACATTCTGTGCATCCAGTAGCAAGGTTTCATTGGTTACATAAGTGTTATAGGCATCATGGTGTCCCTTGATAAAACCCTCGATGGACTGGTTGCTGGGAATAACGTCAATATCAAACAGGCTAATACCCGCCTTTTTCAACATGGAAACGATTTCAGCATTCATTACGCCAGCACTTAGCATCACTTTCTTCTGTTTCAATTCCGCCAGGGTGGCATAGCGGCTGATAAGCACGGAAGGAGAGTGCTGGTAAACGGCCGACAGGGCAACCAGGGGAACATCGTGCAAACGGTAGATCAGGGCACCAACGCCACCTATGGCATAGTCAACATTACCCAAAATGAGTTCTTCAATCGGAGTAGGCCCAGGTTTTCGCTCCAGCAAATTCACCTTCAGCCCGGCCTGACGATAATAGCCCTGCTCAATGGCTGCATAATAACCGGCAAACTGAAACTGATGGCGCCACTTGAGCTGGACATTTATTTCTGTCAACGGCTTGCCACGTTCGCTGGCAAGGACATTGGCAGCAAACAGACAAAAGGAAAATAGTAGGATCTGTCCCAGATTCAAATGATTGCCTCAGCACATAAAAATTAAGTCACTGTATTATCAGCAATTAAATAACCTTCCTTGGGTTTAAACAGGAAAGCCTTTAATACCTTAAATATGACATTTTTACATCAATCCAACAAATATTTTGGCTATTTTTTATACAAAGCTGAGTTTTTAAGGTCGTTGACAATGATACAAAACAGCCAGGCCATTTAACCGACAGTGCCTTGTTCAACGGCACACAATTGAAACCTGATGTTCGCTGATCCCAGCTTTTTACGTAATGTTGACCTTTGTTACATAGGTAACTTGGCCAATGTCCCCGTTTGTCATGCCAAACACGAGCTGGCCAGCAAGGAACTGGTTAATGTTTCCGACCTGCTGCATCACAGGCAAATTATTCCTTACGACCCCCAGCACGACGAAGCCGGGAAATTTCCCGCATTGGGAGCCGAATACTGGTATGCCAATAATTTTCAGGAAATTAAGTCCCTGGTGTTACAAAACCTGGGCTGGTCCTATCTCCCCATGCATATGATTCAAGACGAGCTGGCGGCCAATAACTTATATCGCATGAAGGTCAGCTTTGATCATAAGCCCTGGAATTCACCGGTAGACAGAGTGACACAGAAAAATCGTCCCCACGGACCTGCCTTGTCCTGGCTGACCGAGCAAATAAAAACCCTGTTCGATTGACGCCAAAAACAAGCGGGTAATTAAGACCTGGCCATCAGCTGCATTAACAGCTGCTGATAAATCAGCTCCAGGGTATGCAAGTCTTTAATATCAACGCTTTCATTTGCCTGATGAATGCTGGCGTTGGGCACGCCCAATTCGACCACCTGGCAGCCAGATTGCGCGATAAAGCGCCCATCGGAAGTGCCTCCCGAAGTGGATAACCGGGGAAGCGGCGGCATACCTTAAATATCGCCTGTTCTACCTCGGTCACCAGGCTGACACCGTTAAATAAATGCGTATCGGTAAAATAGGGCTGACACGGCCTTTGCCAGTCAACGGACAATGTTGTATCGAGAGATTTCAAGCCTGCTAAAATTCTTGCCCTTATGCCGAATTCAGTTTGCAGATGAGAGTAACGGACATTAAAGCAAACCTTACTATTACCCGGAATGATATTGTCCGTCCAGGTACCTGTATCAATTGCGGTGACTTGCAGACTGGTTCCCGGAAAATCACTAAGGATTCATAAAAAGTTCAAATTTCTATCTAACAGACAAAGCCTGCTGGGTATTGAATCTACCGGTTATGGTTACTCCATTTACCTATTGGCGATAAAAAATAAGAAACTCAGGCTTCACCACCATTAACTTACGGGAAATGAGCTACTGCTTAAGCCCGATCACCTGGTAATCCCCTTTTACATTTAACGTCACTACTACGGGCTTATCCGTGTTATTTTTCCAGTACCAGCCATGGGAGCCGGCAAATGGCGTGGTATAGCTGCCTTTCATTTCGTTAGAAGTAGTGATGGCATAACTTTCAAAGTAGCCTGTGGTGTCCCCTTCCGGTTCGCCATGCAGATCGAAATACAGGGCATCGCCGTCCGTTTGCCACTCATATTCCATCTTGGCAAATTGAGCCATATAAAACTTGTACTCTACGCCCCGCCCTGCCGGTACCGTCACTTCAATAACATCAGCAGCATTTGTTGCAGTGTCGGTCGTGTCGACTTCGATCACCTCGGGTGCGGGTTGCGCCAGCACCCTAATACCCAGCTTTTCTCCCAGGCCTGTAGGGTCAATATTATATTCTGCTGGCAAGATCAAAGTGACTAAAACAACCGCCGCTAAAGCAATGGATAGAATCGTCATTTTAACTAATGACTGAGTACTGAGTGTTTGTTGCATTTTTTCTTCTCTTTTTTACAAACTAGCTAAGCATATAGCCGGTCATTTGAAAGCCAACCAGCATAAAGCCGGCGCTCATCAATAGCGTATTGGTTGCCGTCGAAAACCGGAAAAAACCCGGGTGTTTGCGGCAATAATTAAGCAGCAGGACAATAAATATCAAGGCGCTGAACTGCCCCAACTCAACACCAAGATTAAATGCTATCAGGTTGGTTACCAGGCCCTCTCCCGGCAATTGGAATTCCTGGATCTTGGTGGCCAGGCCAAAACCGTGAAACAGGCCAAAAATCAGCACCGCCAATTTGGTATTGGGCGCCTTGCCAAAACAGCGCTCAAATCCCCCCAAATTATCAAAGCCCTTATAAACCACGGACAGGCCGATGATGGCATCTATCAGGTAGGCATTTACCTGGATATCCGCCAGCACACCATACATCAGGGTCAAACTATGCCCCAGGGTAAACATGCTGACATAAAGCAGTACGTCACGGCCCTTATATAGAAAGAAGATAACACCAAGCAAAAACAGCAGGTGATCATAGCCGGTGACCATGTGCTTGGCACCTATATAAAGAAAGGGAATAAACTGAACACCGGTATTATTCTGCAAAAAGGCACGGGTATTATCATCAACCCCATGGGCAAAGACATCCACAGATATCAATGTTGACAGACAGATCAATGCCAACAACAAGCATTTACTAAAGGTTCTAAACATCAATTAGTTACCCGTTTTTTATTGTTTTGGTTAGGGCCCATATATGCCTGTTTATTTACTGGGGCAGCGTCCAGCCCCGCACAGGTAATCATATAAATGGCTTGAAGATAATAGCATTATCATAATCAGTTGCCAGCTTTTCTGATCACTTATTGCCATCAAAAAAAGATTCAACATATCACGACTATTTTTCACACATAAGCGACAGAATTGACGCAAACGTCCCCTCAGTATTACTCAACAAACAACAAAAACGTGAATATTCATTCTTTATCAAAACGCACCACAAAAACCACCTCAAACCAAGTTATTACTATCCCCACAAACAATTAACCATATATATAAACAGGCAACATTTATGAATATATAGAGTCATATTCTATCAACGCCTCGGGTGTTGAACGAAACGGTACCTGGAAGTTGAAAGTAAGAGATAATGCCTATGGAGATACGGGTTACATCGACTCCTGGACCATTCACTTTTAACCGGACGTTTTTGCCGGGTAAATCAACCCGGCTTGATTAAATTACTGATATGACGAGACTATGCAACTTCTGCATAGTCTCGATTTGCGTTGTAAGGCGCTGTACTTAGCTTAAAGCTGCACACATGTATATCTCCCCAAAAAAGCAATTGATACCAAGTGAATTAATTAATTGATCACTTAGCGAGAGTTAAAAGGCTTAGAGGCAAGGCATTGATTGCAGAGAATGGTTATTCCCTTGTCAAAATCAATAACGCCGCATATAAGCCTTTTAAACTCGCCCTTTGGGAGCTCATTAGCAAGCTGATAACTTCACAAAATTAATGAAATATAGAATAACTATGTTTAAGTAATTTTGTTTGTTCTAAGCTCGCTAATGAAGCTCTAAGTTGGTCAATTCATTATTTCAATTGGTATGATTACTTTTGCCAGGCAACAGGACAAAAATCGTCCGCGAGTTTGATATCAAACAAGTTTTATCTCATCTGACCACTTGGCTGGTGGATTTTTATGCAATACTCTAAAGCAGTACGGAGAATTAAAACTAATAATCAGTGAGAGAAAGCCTATGTTTGTACCTAGCATGTTACTCAAGCAACTCTATACTCGCGGCAGTTTATCCAATACCGAGTCGGGGTTATCATTTTTACTTAAAAACCGCTTGAAAGACGCCAAGATAAAAGAACTTATCGGCATCAAAATCAACGGGCGCGAATTTAAACCAGACAGTATTTCGCTGCAAATTGCCGGCAATGACATCATGCAGGCATCCGACCTTAATGCCAGTGGCGACCTGGACTTCCCTTTGCGTTCGGTGGCCCAGTTTATGATCGAACACGATGAAGAGCTGCCGTTTGAAAAGCATGAAATCGAGGTTTCCTTTCGAGCCGCGCCATTTGGCAAACTGACCTTTACCGTCGAAGACTCTATTTCTGCCTGTACCAAGCATATCACCCGCATGCCCAGAGACGATATTAACGACTATAGCCCAGAAATCATCAGCCAAAGGCAGGGGTTCGTCGAAGAATACACAGGCGCCAGGCTTAACCATATCAAAAACTATTCGGTTGAACCCGAGACCCTTAGCGGCAATATCGAAAACTTTACCGGCGTAGCCCAGGTGCCCATGGGATTTGCCGGGCCGATAATGGTCAATGGCGAGCATGCCCATGGTGAATTCCTGGTACCCATGGCCACCACAGAAGGCACCCTGTTGGCCTCTTATAATAGAGGCATCAAAGTGGCCAATCTGTGTGGCGGTATCAAGTCCACCGTGGTGGACGATGCCATGCAAAGGGCGCCCGTTTTTGTCTTTGAAGATGCCCGCGGTGCACGTGACTTTGTCAAATGGCTGAAGCTTAACTTTGCCAAAATCAAGGAAGAGGCCGAAGCTACCTCCTCGGTCGCCGAGCTGACCTATATCGACCACTTCCTGGCCAGCAAGTTTGCCTATTGCCGGTTCAACTTTAAAACCGGCGATGCCGCTGGGCAGAACATGGTAGGCCGGGCCACCTTTGCCGCCTGCGGCTGGATACTGGATCACTACCAGGGCATAAAGAATTTCTATCTGGAGTCCAACTTTGCCACAGACAAGAAAGCCTCACATATCAATATTATGCGAACCAGGGGCAAAAGGGTGACCGCGGAAATCACCCTAAAAAAAGAAATACTGCTGCAAAATATGCGTGTCGAACCCGAACAGCTGGATTACCACGCCCGCGTTGCCGGCGTCGGCTCCTTTCTTTCCGGCGTCAACAATAACGGCCTACACTCCCCTAACGGCATTACCGCCATGTTTATCGCCACGGGACAGGATGTCGCCAATGTCTCCGAGTCTTCGGCAGCCGTGCTCTACTCAGAGCTGACCGAGGAAGGCGATTTGTATCTTTCACTCACCATACCTTCGCTAATCGTTGCTACCTATGGCGGTGGCACAGGTCTGGGCAGCCAAAAAGAAGCACTGGAATCCATGGACTGCTATGGCAGAGGTAAAGTAATGAAGTTTGCCGAAATTGTCGCTGCCGTCGCCCTGGCGGGAGAAATCTCCCTGGCTTCTGCCATTTCTTCATCCGACTGGGTTTCCTCCCACGAAAAGTATGGTCGCAATAGATAGGCCTGCCAATGCCCGCTAACCCTTCCCCCTTGGTTAGCGGGCTGCCAAATAAAAATTAATTTAAAGTTTTTCCGGAATTAGACAGCGCTTTCTAAATTCCCTCCTTACCATATACACATACCCTCAGAAAGGAGATGGAAAAATGACTAAGATCGAAGCAATCAAATCAAAAGTGAACCAAGCTGAAGACCTGGCGCGTAAAATCTGGTTGGCCGGCATAGGAGCCTACGGCAAGGGTTTTGATGAAGCACAGGAGCAATATGAAAAGCTCAATACCGAAGCCACCAAGCTGTTTAATGACTTGGTAGAAAAAGGTGAAAAGCTTGAAGATGATGCCAAGGAAAAATTTCAGGCGGAAAAAGAAAACGTCAAAAATAATGTTGAAGCGCGTGTTGCCGACGTCAGAGAAAAGCTGGGCCTGGATACCGATGACACCGACAAGAAGATTGAAGACTTGTCGGCCAAAATCGACGCCTTAACCGAAGCGGTTTCCAAGCTAGCCAAGTAAAACAATATCAGGAACCAATATTCGACTATCGGTTCCTGTTAATTGGAGGTGTAACTCATGACTAAGTTAAAAGAGCTGGAAAAAGCAGGACGCAAAGCCTGGTTGGCGACAATAGGCACCTATGCCAAGGGTTGGGAAATCATTTCGGGTAAAGTCAACGCCACCTTTGATGAAACCAATCAACTGGTTAACGAGCTGATTGAAAATGGCGAGAAGATCGAAAGCGATCTCAAGGCCAAGGTTAAGAGCAATACCTTGCTTGACGACAAGATAGCCGCTTTAAAGGTCAAACTGGGAGTTGAAACCAGTGCCGAAGACAAGCTGGCAGAGTTAAGCAAAAAAGTGGATATCCTGACCGAAGAAGTGGAAAAACTGGTGATTGCCAGAACCAAACAGGTTGAAACTCAAACGGCTGCCAAAAAGGCCACGGCTAAAAGCACGCCTGCTAAAAAAGCTCCGGCCAGTAAAACTCAGGCTAAAGCAGCTACTGAGGATAAACCGGTCTCTGAGCCAAAAGCCAAGGTGACCAAAGCCACGGCAAAACCGGCAACAAAAGCCAAGCCTGCGGCCAAGCCAGCCACCACCAAGGCGACGTCGGCTCGTAAGGCGCCAGCTAAAAAGCCTGCTACAGATACCAAGTAACATAGAAAAAATGAAAGCGCAGAGGTAATAAAACCAATGCGCTTTATTTTAATAACTTATCACTTGAACCGTCAGATCCAATTACTAGCACTTGACCGAGTCTAACGGTCTCCTTAGTGCCAACTACGGTCGTTCATTTAATAACACCGCAACAGACAGAATAGCCATTTCGAGTGCACAGCAGTGGCTCCAGCTCGTGTCGTGAGTTCATTTGGTAAGTGTAATGCCCCCTTTGGTCGAGGAGCATTACTATGAAAAAAGAAGACATTTTTTCTCTTAAGGTTTATTGCTTTGTTAGCTTTACTATATAGTCACTGCATCCAGCATAAAGTGATTTACCTTGCTCTCTATATTCTATTGAACGGCAGGCCGCTAAAGGGTGTTCATGTGAATAATAACGAAATTTTTTCTTTCCATCGACCGATATAGCAAACATAAACCCATGAAAGTATCCATCGGTAAAGTATATATACTCTCCATCTGTAGCCATATCTGTTGGAGCTAAATTCAACTCTGTTGCAAGTGTTTTTAACGTCCCGTTAGAAAGATCATATGAAAATAGATAGTCAGCTATATTTAAATCTGAATAAACAGGGAAATATATCATGTTGTCGTAAAATGCCATTGCATCATTAGCAAAGGATTTTTTTTCTATTTTGTATTTAATAGGTGGTAAAGTCGTTAATTCTTCAACGTTCTGATTATTAATATTTATCCTCATTAACTTATGAACTAAGGCGTCATTTGGTCCTTCAGAAGTTACAAAGTATAAATACTCACCATGCCAATTTAGATCCCTTATTGAACCTTCCAAAGAAAAAACTGTAGATACGTTACTTTCTTCGAAAGGTTTCCATTTAATTTGTACTGATTCTGTATCGCCAGAAATAACCTTACCTGATATCCAATAAGCGCCTTTATTGGTTACAGCATGATCAAGAACCCACATATCTGAAGTTTCTTCTGTCTTCTCAGAATATATCAATTCAATAGGCTCAAGATCTGGCTGTTTATCAATATCAAACCTATAAATTTTGCCTGCAAGAGGTTCAAATAATACTCCATCTTCAATGTTCATATATCTGGCTCTATACATACTAAAAGGACCTTTTATATAATTTAATGACGTTGGTTGGATTTGCCGAACATCTTTTAAATCAAATATTGCTAATTGCCCCTCGTTATTAATATTATTGGATTTAGGGTACATCATATAAACATATTGATTCTCTATGGCTAATATGTCCATTGGGTGAAAGTCAGCTATTAATGTTGTTACGTCATCTTTTGCCATGTATTCATTATTTGTTAAATCAAATACATGTTTTATATTTTTAACTTCTGGTGTGTTTTCCCTTTCCAAAACATAAAGGTGATTGTCTTCAGGGTTGATTATGACCGTAACATGGTAGTAGGAGCTATTAGGATTATTTGCATACGAATTGGATAAAAAATCGGAAAGATTGATGATTACTTCTTTAAATCCAATATTTAGGTCATATTTTTCTATAAACCAACTTTCATCATTATTCCTATACGATAGATAATAAATTTCAGAGCCACTTTTAGCTAACCTATTATTTGCAGCCGAAAATAAATGCTGTGATTGCCCATCTATTTCTGAGATAGAATATATTTCGTGTGGTGCATAATAGTCATCCTCCCAATTACCAAACTCTTTGAATTTGATAAAAAATATCTTTCCATTATGTATAAATGGTTCCACTTGACCTAAATTTTCTTGGTCGCATCTTAACTCTGAAAGTTGTTTCAATTCAGGGCTGTAAGTATGGAAACAACCTAATTTAGGTTCATATATTATTAAAGAATCAGGCAATGAGAAAACAGATGACTCCTTTTCAAAAGATACATCAGGCAAAATGGAAGCATCAACATCCCGATCATTTCGACGATCACCTGACTTAAAATACTTTGTTGGAGAAGTATATAATTGTGCTGAACATGATTCTTGAGAAAATTTACAATCACCTATCCAAAATAGAAAATTTTCAAATTTTGCAATGCTATATATCCCTCCAGAACCTGGATTCTTAGCTACAACAGTTCCAATGCTATTAAATCTATCAATAGCAGAAATATTATAATACTCATGAAATGAATTGAAATTTGAACTATAAACTTTATTACCTAGTGTTTGAAATTCATGATTAAAGAGATTAGTAGAGCCTTCATTAAAAATTTCAGGGAACAATGTTCCTGCATTAAAAGCGGCATCAAATACAGTTGTTATTCTATCTTCGTTAAAAGAAAGTCGGTTCAACACACTATCATTGTGATCAAAAACATATAATGAGTCTTCAGTGAGCTGGATTCTAGAAACATAATTAAACCCTCTAGATATGATGCTAGCAGAATAATCAGGCCCCTCAGCCCAATCTGGCCCTGTTGGAGTTGTCGGACTTGTATTTGTTATGGGGGGTGTAGCCTCTTGTTCATTGCCACCACCTCCCCCGCAACCAACTAGGAAGATAATAACGCTTGACATTAAAAGTCTTGTTGTATAGCTCATGTCTTTATATAAATCCATTTTGTATAGTATAAGGTTATTTTAAGTGGTTGATGTTAGTGGACATGCTCTTTAAAGTAAATCGTTAAGTGCTTATTAAATTTAACGTTTTTCCCGAGTTTAACACCATTACTTTAATGATGTTTTCAATTAGATTCCCCCAATGGAAATCTCATAATAATAAAGAGATTCACAGAAGAAAAAATTATTATAGCTATAAAATAATATGAAGTCGCAGCCAAGAAAGTTGATCGCCCGTTGTTCGCTCAGGCTGTGTGAAAACAACTTTTGATACCATAATCTAATTTCTTTGATGTATCGAAACCTTTTGTAAAAGGTTTCGATCGATTTTTCGATAATCTTGTCAATTTTCTTGGGGCGAGCGAAAT